>Ga0180433_10001340_pt1 | contig 41204 bp, 40 predicted proteins | sample SS_ome_8_FD_132980 | JGI IMG/M metagenome (GOLD analysis project Ga0180433, IMG submission 132980) | Hypersaline lake sediment archaeal communities from the Salton Sea, California, USA - SS_1_D_1 metaG | ecosystem: Environmental > Aquatic > Non-marine Saline and Alkaline > Hypersaline >... | reverse complement strand
TCTTGTTCGCAGGTCATCTTTTTCTCCTTGTTTATTTCTTGCTAGGAAACAAACTTGAGAGTAAGCTTTGACCTGCCTCAATTCAAGACTAATGGCTTTTTACAGAAAGAATGATGCACTAACTAAATCTCAATTAAGAATTGTAGATAAAAATGATAATGAAGTTGAAATAGGGGAAACAGGCCATATTCAGGTCAAAGGCGACAACATTTTCTTAGGGTACTGGAAAAAAGACGATAAATCTCATGAGTCGTTTACTGCAGATGGCTTTTTCCGCACAGGTGATTTAGGTGTTTTTAATAAGAGTCATTATGTCTCTATTATTGGCAGAGCCAAAGATATGATTATCACAGGCGGTCTTAATGTCTACCCCAAAGAAATTGAAACATACTTGAATAAAATAAACGGTGTTATTGAGTCTGCTGTAATAGGACTCCCTCATCCTGACTTTGGCGAAGCCGTAACTGCAGTTATTGTGAAAAATGACGGTGCTAAAATCCAAGGCAATGATATCATTGCTGCTATGAAAGAAAAACTTGCTAACTACAAGGCACCTAAAAAAGTTGTATTTGTTAAGTCCTTACCTAGAAATGCAATGGGTAAAGTTCAGAAAAATATACTTAGAGACCATTATAATTCATTGTTCAGTCTGTCTTTATAATTTTTTCATCACCACACTACCAAGAACGATGGATATCCGCTTCACAAAGCCCTTCCCAAAGCCTCTCTTGAGCACGAGTTCAAGTGAACGTTCAGCCTTGCGCTAAAGGTGGACGTTCGTGCCCAATAAACCGAGACCTCAAGCAGAAAAACGACTACAATGACCGCCATCCCTTTGCGCTGCTTGCACAGCTTGATCAACGTCTTTCATAAAGAGACGTGCCTGGCTTGGGTGCTCGGCAAGTTGTGATGCAATACCGATACTTGCCGTCACGCAATCATGGCCACCGATGGGATTATCAAATGGAATTTCTTCAGCTGCGATGAGTAAGCGCAAGTGTTCTGCTAGTTTTACAGCACCGCCTTCTGATGTACTTGGTAATAAGACAAAGAAAGCATCTTCACTATTGTACGCGAGCACATCGCCTGCGCGTTTCACACGACGTAATAAAACACGCGCAACGGTTTCTAAACAATCTTGTCCCAGTCTTTCGCCTTGTGAGCGAACGTAACCTGGGAAGTTGTCGATACAAATTTTTAACACTGAAATGGCTTGTTGTTGACGTTGGCAACGACGAATTTCTGTGTCAATCGAAGCTTGAAATTGTTCGAGATCTCCCATTAACTGTAATGGAGAATCGTAGAGGTATTTATTGTCAGCGACAATTGTGAATAGAATACCAATGGTTTGATTTTCTTGATCCGTCATCGCGGAGAGGTTAACGCGTGTTGGAATCGTTTCACCCATTTTATTTTGGAATACCCAAGACTGCATAAGGTGATGGCCACTCTCAAGCGCAATTTTAAAGTAATCGCTCTCAGGTACGCTCTGTCCCATAAGCTGAGCAAGACGTTTTGTGTGTTCTTCTAACTCACTTGGTTTCAACAACTCATAAATACGCGTTTTCGTCACAATCTCATGAGCAGGGTAATTCAATAGTTGCTCAGCACCAACATTGAACACATTAATCATACCTTGCATATCCGTTGCAATGACGGCTATTTGTTGTGGCAAGGCGCGAAATATACTTTCCGCTTGCTTGGCAGTCATCACTTGCTCCCTCTCTCTTGCGCGATACGATGCGATCGCCAATAATACGCCTACCTCAAGGCATAATACCTTGTGGACCTATGAGTGTATCGACCCAAAATGAGAAAAATGAATGACTTTTTGTCCCGATCACTGTGATATCCTAATAACGCACTGTAACGTTGCCACCCTCTCCGATGGGAATTTGGGTTTAATATCAAACGCTTGTGTGGCAATCCAGGGCGAACAAATTGTATGGGTTGGAAAACAAAACACCTGTAGTGAAGCTCTTAGGCGTAATGCTAAAGTCACCCACAATGCTGCTAATGCCTGGGTACTGCCTGGATTCATCGATTGCGATACACAACTTATTTATGCCTCACCGGGCTTTGAGCGTCAAGCAACCCGGACAGATGTCATTCAATCCACCCGCCAAGCGACTATCGAGCAATTAACCCTTGAGAGCGAAGAGCGTCTTAGACAGTTATTAAGCGATGGCGTCACCACGCTCAACATAAGCTCAGGTTTTGGCCTTGATCATGTCACTGAAAAAAACCTCTTAAAAGTCGCGCGTTACCTTGGTGAAGACCAGTTCGCAAACATTCTCACCACCTACCAAGGTGCGAGTGGTATTCCAAAGGAATATCAAGCATCAGCTGATGACTATGTCGCATGGATATGCGATGAAATTCTTCCCGCACTAAGCCGCGAAGATTTAATCGATAGCGTCGGTGTTGTGTGTGGTGAAAACGCACTCTCGGCAAGCCAATGCGCACCAGTGTTTCACAAAGCCCGTTCACTCGAATACGGTATACGTATAACAGGCGATACGTTATCACACAACAATGCATTAGCACTCGCGGCAGAATATCATGCACGCAGCACAAGCGATTGCACTTACGCAACATCATCTGACATTGCACTGGCAAGTGAAGCAAACGTCGTTGGTATTCTATTACCGAGTAAACACTATTACACGCAAGAAAAACAAGTCCCACTTATCGCTGCGATGCGCGAAAACAACATGGCGCTTGCAATCGCAAGCGGTATTCACCCCTGCACAGCACCCACTACGTCGCTACGTTTAAGTATGAACATGGGACATATATTATTTGGCTTAACACCTGAAGAAATTATACGCGGCGTCACCGTCAACGCTGCACTCGCGTTAGGTATGGGGCAGTCCCACGGTCAAGTCCAAGCAGGTTTCGTCGCCGATTTAAATTTATGGCAAATTGATCATCCGTACGAACTCGTTACAACGTTTGGAACACGCCCTAAGGTTACGACGTTCTACCGCGGTGTTATACGCGAAGACATTAAATAAATTATACCGCAACCGCTTCTTCGGCTTCTGCGTGACTCTCTGCAGTCACAACGTGTAATAAACCTTGTAGAAAGGTTCTAAGCGTACCTTGCATAATGATAAAGTCTGCTGCAAATTGCTCGCGTTCGGTCTCGACTTCGATCTCTTCTGATTGTGTCTTCACACCATCTAAGAATTTTATACGTGCCAGCGAAAAATCTTCACGCATCGTAAACGTAATCTGATCTTGCCACTCAAGGCCAAGCTCGCGCACATAAAAACCGTCGTTTAAAAATGATTGAATGTTATCGTCAGTTAAATCGTGTTTTTGACAGCGAATAACACCACCGTGTTCATTTGGATCAAACAACACTGCATGGTCGGTAAGCGGATAAGGTGCGTGATGCGGATGACGCAACCAAGTTGTCATCAACGCATTGATCGAAACTGTCTGCGGAATCACAACTTTCAAAGAACCAAGACTCTTACGCAGCAAATCGATCATCTGCTCGGCCTGGTTCGCAGAGGTGGTATCGACAACTAACAAACCAAGTTCACAATCAATATACGCATAGAGTAGATTCCGCTTCACAAACGCCTGCGGTAACATCCGTTGATAAACTTCTTCTTTGATACGGTCACGCTCTCGTCGACCGGGCTTATCAGCACCCTGCTTCGTAATATCTTTAAGCTTTTCACCCACCGCATCGCGCACAACACTAGGTGGCAAGAGTTTCTCTTCGAATTGCAGCGCAAACAACATACACTGATTCTCAGCATGCACAAGCGGCAACCCCTCCTCTTGCAGAGGTGGCGCAAACCCCAAACTAATCGGCTGAAAAGCACTGCAAGGTTTAAATTCATAAGCTTCAAGCCTCTCGGCTAACACTTCAGGCTCGTAAGCAAATGGCTCAGAAAACGCATAAATTTGACAAGCTTTAAACCACATAGATGCACACTCCTTAAATAGAAGCGCACTATAACATGCCAAGCGCTTGGGTCAATGTAGCGACTGATCGCACAAAAGAAAACCATCCCACCCCAAGCCTGCGAAGTGCAACCCCAAAACCAATAGTGGCTTAAATATTGCTTATCTTTAAATGAAGGACTTTGTATGCTAACATTTTTACCGCTAGTACGAACTTTGACTGGACCATCAGTATGTTTTTAGCACAGGACGTGCCAAGTACGGTTCTTTCAAACTAGGACTAGAGATACGCAAGGAAGTGTATCTTTTAAAAACAGTAAGGAACATACTATGACTGCTATGAAGGTATTCCCAAACGTACCTCGCAAAATGCTGAATGCAGCGGCTACGCGTCTTAGTTTTTTTACCCACCCACCGAAACAACCACAGAGTGTTTGCGACAATACCGATGCTCAAATCTATGAAGGATTGAAAGGCAAGTTGCAAGCTGCTTTAAAGGGTGAGGCTGATTACGCAGCATACCTAGAAGCAACAGAAGGCCTTATCAGACTGTGTCGCGGCAAAAGCCAATTCAAGGCACAAGCACATCAGACATTAGAAAATCTCTGTATGCAGATCCACAATGGCAAATATCAAGTGGCCGTGGGGGGACTCAAGGGATTAATCGAGGCCAAACCAGGTATCAAACCATGGGCGCTAAAACCCATCGTTTACGAACGCTTGGTCAGTCGTTATAAGATGCTACAAGAAGAACTCGTACACGAGTGCGACGATCTCGAGCCTGACCCAACGTCACCAACGCCAGCTGCTTAAATAGATAATTTATCGACGCCCTGTTGATTCGCGATAAGCAACACATCCGCAGGGCGTTTTGCAAATAACCCATTGGTTACAACCCCTGTGATCGCATTAAGTTTATCCTCAAGCTCATTCGGATTAAGAATATCTAGCCCTTCGATATCGAGAATAATGTTACCATTATCAGTGACAAATCCTTCACGATAAATAGGACTACCGCCAAGCTTGACGATTTCACGCGCAACATAACTCCGCGCCATCGGGACCACTTCAACAGGTAATGGAAACTTACCCAAGACATCGACAAACTTCGTCTCATCGACCACACACACAAATTGCTTCGCGACGGCAGCAATAATTTTTTCGCGCGTCAAGGCTCCACCGCCGCCTTTGATCAATTGCAAATGTTTTGTTGTTTCATCAGCGCCGTCGATATAAACATGGACCTCGCTTGCAGCATTTAAATCAATAACTGGTATACCTAAACGTTGTAGGCGCTCAGCACTCGCCTCAGAGCTCGCAACCGTTGCATCGATCTTATGACGAATAGTGGCAAGCGCATCGATAAAATAATTTACCGTGCTACCCGTACCAACACCAACTGTATAGTTATCATCGACATACGCAAGTGCCGCCTCGGCAGCCGCTTGTTTTAAATCATCTTGGCTCTTACCCACGTTGTTTACTCCAACCTTGAACTTGAAAATATTGCCCATCGTCAAATCGATAAGCTGTAAGTTTGTTACCATACACACAACCTGTGTCTAAAGGAAGTATGTTATCAACATCAGTATCTTCTTCTAACGCAGCCCAGTGTCCAAACACGATAAGATCATTTGCCATAGGTCGGTTTTGCATCGCGAACCAAGGCATTAGATGCGGTGGTGCTTTTCGGGCTGGCAATTTAAAATCGAGATCGAGTCTACCATTTTTATCAACCATGCGCATACGAGTAAACGCATTCGTAATAAAACGTAGTCTATCAAAACCGGTAAGCTCGCTCGACCATAGACTTGGCTCATTACCATACATATGATTTAAGAAATCATCGTAATCATCTGACTGCAACCTCACACTTACTTCATGCGCCAAACTAAGCGCCTCATCACGTGTCCATGTGGGTGCAACCCCCGCATGGACATAGGCAACAGAAAATACTTCATCAAAAATCATAAGTGGTTGTGTGCGTAACCATTCGCACAATACTGCACCGTCATCTGCTGCTAAAATCTCATCGATCGTATCGCCTGGTTCAGGCGTGCTAGTTTGCGCGTAACAAGCAAGCAAATGCAAGTCATGGTTACCTAAAACAAGACGCACCGATGGTGCAAGTGATTTAATTAAGCGTAAAGTATCTAGCGATTTAGGACCACGATTTACCACATCGCCTAAAAAGATAAGTTTATCTTTCGCACGGTCAAAATTAATAACGGTGAGTAAGTTTGTCAGTTGATCACAACAACCCTGCACATCACCAATCGCATACGTTGCCATTAGAATTTCGTCGGTTCGACAGGTGCTCTCGTCTGGACCTGTTGACTAGACACAACCTTGCCTTCTTGGTTAATGAGTTGCAACGCTTGCGTTCCTATCTTCGCAGCCGTTGGCATTTGTACATAATTGGATTGACGATGTGGTGAGATCCGGATGTCTTCTGACGTTGTTCCGCGTGTAGTGAAGTCAGCTGCCGTGGTGGTACGTGTAACAAGATCGAGATTCGTTAACACCATACCGTTTAATTCTTTATTACGACCAATCTGTAAATAATTTTGCACATTACTCTGACCACCACCTGCCACGTGCACCTCCATACCCGACATGGCTTCGCGTACCATATTCGCACCACCGGCTTGTGGGTGCTTATCAACAAAACGTGAGAAGGCTTCATCGGTGATGAGTAATCCTTCTGGGACAACGTGAACACCGTTTTCATCATTATCAAGCTCGAAGGACTCATCAGCAATTTGCTCACGCAACCACTCGAGAAATTGCGCAGCAAGCAGTGCCTCATCATCAATACCGTGCGCCAAACCATCTTCCGTTTTAGAGAACGTCGATAGGCGACCGTACTTCCCAGCCTCGCCGCGTCTTTGAGCGAGTAGCTTTTGTAGCGCTTCGAGGTGGCTCTGAATCACCATCGCCTCGGCACGCCATAAAACGGGTCCAAGCACACCTGTCGCGTGTCGTTCGTCTTGCAGTAAAGCAATCCACGTGATGAAAACACGTTCATCGCTCTTGAGCCAAGCTAGCCCTTCAGCAGGCATCAGTTGACGAGCTAGCCATAGTGTCATCGCATTACGGTGCGGATCAGTTGCGGGTGGTAAAAAGTCGTAATCGTACTTAACTCCTTGAGTTAACATACTACCTTTGAGCGGCTGCCAAGTGCCGATTTGCTGATTGCTTCGATTGAATAGTTTGACATCGATGTCACTCACCAATTTACCACAGTCTCTTAGTAAGCCTGCGGTAAATAAGGCATATACCCACAAACACTGCGGCTCAGTCAATTCGCTGTCTTCATCAGCAGCAGGGATCATATGGCCACGGATAAGCTTTAACGCCGTCGCGGTACGTTCAAGCGCATAGTCAACGAACCCGCCGCGCCCTGCATAATAGGTATTACGTGTCTCAGGTAAATCTTGGCCATATTCTGCCACGCTACATAAAACGGGGTAAGCGATCGTTTTGAACTTAGCTTGGGTGAGAGATAACAGTTTTTGCATATCTCCAACAAGGACCTTGCGCTTGTCGGTGCCTAATAAGACTTTGGCAGGCTTAATGGCAGTGAGATTGCCACTACCACCACTCGAATCGTCTGGGTCAGCTTTGCGGAACTGACGACGCTTCTCTAACGATTTCTTGACTCCATCGAACATCGACATAACCTGATCCCTTGTACACTAATTTCCCTTCGCAAGATAAAATAATACACCTTGCCACTAGCTAAGGCTAGGCCGCCCAGGTCCCTCATCATCACCCTCATCATCATCCTGATCGAGTTCCTCAGCCTCATCACCCTTTTTACCCTCATCTTCCTCATGGGGGGTACCTTCGCCCTCACCCTCTCCTTCGTCATCTTCCTCGATTTTATTCTCGCTAGAATCGGCACCCACAGTCGTCATATCAATCTCGCCACCGAGATCGTTACGTAAGTCCTCATTCTCTGTCGCGACCTTATCTGCTGATGATGAAGGTGCTGGTTTTGGTGCATCTTCAGCAAAGCTTACATCGGTTTTCATCTTCACAATTTCATCAGCCGGCAGCGTCTCATCAGCACTCAATCCCGATAACCGTTCAAGCAGTGAATACGATCGCTGCGCCTGTTGTTGCATCTGCGCAAGCGGCTTAACCTCACACTGATTCATCGCTTCGTGGCCTTGTCCTGCTTGTCTCTTTATTTGGCTCTTTATACGCCTTGCTTTGTTGTACTGAAACGCGAACGTGCCAGCGGCCATGGCAATGACACCAACAGCGAGCGCAACTGCAGCGGATGCAACAGCAATAGCAATCGCCGGTGGAAATGCTACACCAGGAATAACCCCAACCAAACACGCAACTGCAACGCCTAAGCTTATCACTGATACACCGAACACAGTGCCTAGTACTAAACCCTTACCTATCGTCTTCGTAGCTTTCGAATCGATGAGTCGAAACTTGGGTGCTTTTCTATCCATCAGTGCTTGTTTGAAGGCTTCAAGTGATTCATCTTGTTCTTTTAAGTCGGCAAGCTCACTTTGCAAACGCTCTTTTTCATCATCGCTTAGCTGCTCGTTACTAAGCGTTTTAGTTAATTCTTTTATTTTTTCTTGCACAGCTTCCCTTGCACCAACGATTTCGCTATCAAGCACCTTACCGCGTTTCGGCCACAATTCACTGACTGTCTCTTTCGTTGTTTTTAAAAGATCGTATGTGCTATAGCTCGCTGCAGCTACTGCCACAATGATTCCAGGAATAACGAGAAAAGGTGCAACGACAGTCAACACAAGTCCAACACTCACAATCGCCAAACCTACCGACGTATATACCGTATCTTTAGTCAACGACCAATAATCCATAATTTTTTCAAGCTGACTCTCGCGCACATTATCTGCAGCAAACATCAAACCTTGAATACGCATATGTGTAGTATCTAACTGTTGATGAATGCCCGTTAAATTTAAACGATTATGGTCTATATCATTTTTTAATTTATCCTTGTCAATCGGTTTACCTTGCAGCCACAAGGTAAAGAGCAACGTCATTCCTTTGAGATCGCTTCTTTCAAGATTGGTATAAAGGTTTGCGGCGTCAAAATCGTCTGCTTCAATTTTTGAGATTAGACCATATAAATAGGCTCTATCATCACGTGACAGTTGTTCAGGGCTCTCATGTTTTAGTGCATCACTCATTTGATGTAATGCATTGTTTACTAAATTTTGTGTCGGTAATTGTTCGGTGGTAACGTCGCTTGTATAAAGGTGATCGATAAGCTTATTAAACGACTTCTTATACCCTTCATATTCTTCGAGAGTTTTTGCAGTAAACATACCCGTTATATACTGATTACCTTGTGCTGAGGCGAGCTCTAAAAATTTCTGCATTTTCTCGGGCTCGTCTTGCAGCTTCTTTTTTATATAAATATGGTTACTATAGGTCGACATAAATTGATTGAAGGCACTGTGTAATGGAATAAAAGCACCTAACTCTTGACGGGTGAGTTCAGCATTCTTGGCACGCACTCGCTTCCAAGGATTGGAAAATATAGCTGGTTTAGCAAGTGTTACCATCATCGTCCTCCAAGTCGTGTCTTCTTACATAACTATAGCAAATAAGACAACGTTGTACCAACGTTAAACGACGTCGAATGATTCAAATAGTTGAAACTGTGTGAGTGTGTCAATTTGCACGTCGTCGACTCTGGCGCCATTTGGTCCGTGATGTAACCATTTTTCGAGATCTAACACCGCATTTTCATCACCTGTCATCATCACCTCGACACGGCCGTCTGCTAAATTGCGCACCCAGCCTGTCACACCAAGACTTCGCGCTTCTTTCTGGGTATTTGCACGAAACCATACGCCTTGCACGACGCCAGAAATAAAAGCGTGTTTACAAATAATTGTCATGATGTTTCCTTTTTCATTTTCGCTTCTAGTGATGCCCGAGTTTGCGGACCATAAAGATTTTCAACCCATTTCCCAGCCGGATTGATCACCATGGTAACAGGCACGGTTGTTAACTCTTCTGAATTAAATAAAGCACGCGGATCATCTTTAAGTAGAGGAAACTCAATATGCAATTGCTGCTTTAGTTTCTGAAGTTGATGCGGATCACGCACATGATCGTAATTAACACCTAGCAGAATCCCATCACGGTTTCGATGTGCTTTATAAAAGGCATTAAGCCCTGGAATTTCTTCACGACATGTGTCACACCATGTGGCCCAGTAATTGATAAAAACCCATTGACCTTTATAAGCACTCAAATCGATTGCGTTGCCATGGCTATCGTGCAAAACCGTACTCTCACCACAGGCAGCTAACACTAGGCAACACAGAACTATATATAACTGTTTTATCACTGACATTGATAGGCTCTCAAACACGACTAACGTACGTATAGTGTACTTACATCTGGGGTATTTTCAACTGGTGGCTCTTCGTAGAGTTGCTCATCTGTGGACGTGGTTGGAGGTTTTTTCTTCGGGCTTGAAAAAAGCGCTTGCGGCACCTTACTCACCCGATTAGCACCCTCATAGACTATCTCTGTCACACTAGGTGTCGGTGGTTTTAAATAACTATGTACTTCTTTTAATTCTTTATTCGATTCGATACATTGCTTACGCAACGCTTGGCTCAGCGCTTGATGCTGCTTGAGGACCCTCTCTTCACGAATATCAACTGTTTTAGCTGCAATCTCGAGCGGGAATGCTACAAAAAAAGCAACCGTCGCAATACCCATCATGGCCTGGTTATTAACAACAGGTTTACGACCTGCATTAACCATCTCATCGGATGTGCCTATCAAGGTTTTGATAAAGAATGAGTGGTAAATCGCATGCATGAAATCACCCATATTTACAATTGTCTCTTTCCATTCATCCCAAAACAATCGCTTGAGACTTATGCGTTTTAGTAAATCTTTGGTGAAGAACCTGCGCACATTCCATCGACTTTGGGTTCTTTCAGTCTTCACAAATTCTTTTTTATACTTATCCACGTCGGCCTGACACAAGTTATTTGTAAAAGGATTTTGTGGATTATCTTTTAAAACCCAAAGAATATGTTGCAATAAATCGGGGGTTAGATGAAATTTATTTGCGTTGTTATCCCCTTTTAATAGTGGTTCATCAACATTATTCTCACCTTCACTATCGGTGATATCAACAGTCGCTCCATCAGCTGACACACCTTGTGGTAAGTTTTTCAGGAAACTATTTAACTTGTTAACTAATTCTTCATTCTTTAAGCACTTCCCTAACTCATCTTTAAAGATATTATTCGTTTCCATCAATTGTATGATATCGCGTGCATGCATCTCAGAAAGCAGTCTTACGTGCTTGGCATGGTCCCATGTGCGATATACACCGTGTATCGCGTAGCCAAAAACAAACAACCCAACGACCACTAAGACTCCTGAAATAGGTACAAGTCCTGGTGAAAAAACATGGAGCGTTAAGAGTATAGCAAGTGCTGCAACCGAGAGATAAAGTCCAAGCATACCGCCGTTCGTACTGTAACGTAACAGTTGTAACGTTAACGTCTTCCAATTTTCTCTGGCCATTGTCCAAAACGAAAGCTTACGCTGATACGGAATACGAACGTGCTCACACAAGACATGTAATGTCTCAGCACCAATCATACGATCGATTTTATGATCAGTTAATGCGATATCGTTCGTATCGCAGTCAGTATGGTATTTTCCCAAACGCTCGGCAACGCGTATCGTTGTTAGATGACGCATCTTCTTTTTTTCCGTTGCCTCCTCCATATGGCGCTTTGTTAATGCAAAAGGAATGGCGAATAGGAAAAAACCAACAAGTCCCGCCACACTACCAACGGTAAAAGATAGAACGCTCACACCAAATAAAAAGAAACCCGTGCGTATAGGACTGATATACCAAACTGCGTTTAAACTCTTATCGATGCTGGTTAACATATTGAGTAATGGACGACGCTTACTACGGTGCTCGTGTAACACAGCATGTTGCTTTTGTTTTATCACTTGATTTATTTGCGTGCGATACTGATTGCGCTTATGTGCTAGGTAAGTGTCAACAAGGTATTTTTTGGGATCTATACCTTTCGAAACGAGCTTATTGTATTTTTTTGCTTTAACTTTATAACCGAAAGTTTCCTTATAGCTCTTTAAATCGAAATCCCCGTCCTGAGAATGCTTTTCAATATATGCTTCCACGCTCGCTTTGTGTTGATTGCTCGCCATCAAAATCTCAACGATCGCTGCAGATTTTTCGACAGACTCTGCCTCCATAGCGAGTAACTCTTTACGCACAGTTAGTGCATGCTTGATACTCAAGTAAGTACGCAAGACTAAAAAGCTCAGTCCTAACGCCGCGCAAACGCCACCCACAACGATGGGCACAATAGCTGGTACCGAAATGCTCAGCATGCCTAAAATAAAAGTAACTAACATGAAAAGAAAGAAGGGGACCATAGAGCCCATTGTGAAGCCACATACCCCATCACCGATGCCAATTAATACTCGCGGTAATCGTCCATAATAAAAACCTCGAGACAGCATGTTGGTAAACCTGTTTGCCATGCGCAGTTTCCTATTGTTACGAGCTTACCATCACCATCCTTAACAACTGGGCTCGTTGTTCTATTTTTACATTAAAAACTTTATACACGTCACAACGTTTCAGATACGAAACTAACAGTTTTATCTTAGGAAAAGATTAAGTTATCAAATAATGATCGATTAACATGCCGACGAAGAGCAGACCTAGGTAGGTTATTGAAAATTTGAATAATTTCATAGCGCATGTATTGTCTTGGTCACGATACAAGCTTAAGGCCAAGTAACAAAAACGCACGCCTAACAACGTGGCTGTTAATAAATAAACCACACCGCTCATGTGTGTGGCAAAAGGTAATACACTTACAGCAAATAACAGCATGCTATAAAGAAGAATGCACCGCTTAGTAAACGGTATCCCATGTGTTACCGGTAACATGGGGATTTCTGCTCGCTCATAATCCTGACAACGATGTACAGCAAGCGCCCAAAAATGGGGCGGTGTCCATGTGAAGATAATGAGCACTAGCAAGAGACTATGTGGATCAACATTACCCGTTACAGCAGTCCAGCCCAAAAGCGGTGGTGCGGCACCCGCAAGTCCGCCAATGACGATGTTTTGTGGGGTCGCACGTTTCAAATACATCGTATAGACACCGGCATAGCCAATGAGCGTCGCAAGCGTCAAAACAGCGGTCAATGTGTTAACGAGTGTGACCATCAATGCCATCGCGATAACAGTTAAGACTATCGCGTAGACGATGGCGTAGCGCGGTGGTACACGCCCTGCTGCGATAGGTCGTTTACGCGTGCGCGCCATCAACGTATCAATGTGTCTATCAACTAAGTGGTTAACTACCGCGGCTGCCCCGCCTGCTAACCCGATGCCAACAGTCGCAAACACGAGTGTCGATAGGGGCACCATGCCCGGTGTCGCGAGAAACATACCCACGACAGCGGTAAGTAGCATAAGCGCCACAACCCGCGGTTTACACAACTCATAGTAATCTCTGAACGTAATATTAGACGCGGGCATGGTAAACTCGATAAGTAAGCGTCACCATCGCTAGCAATAGCATTGCGGCCACAGCATGATGTGATACGGCAATACTGAGCGGCAAGAAGTGCGTCACGTTGAGTATGCCGAGCATAATTTGAATCGCTAAAAATGTAAGCAAACACACAAGCGTTATTCGAATCGACTCAGACTTACAACGTTTTAACATCACTGCACTTAAACCAACAAGGTAACAAAACGTCACAAGCGCACCGATGCGATGAACCATTTGAATTGCCACACGCGCTGAGCTGTCGAGTAAACCGCCCTGGTAATTCGCGCCTATAGGTGCAAACAAATTAAAAGCTTGTGTGAAGTTCATTGCGGGAAGCACTTGACCGTTACACCATGGGAAACCAATACACGCCATACCGGCGTAATTTGCTGATACCCAACCACCTAAGGCGACTTGCATACACAGGATAACGAGCCCTGCGACAACCCAGGGAAATAATGTCTTTGCAGCCGGTTCTTTTTTTTGCGGTAATTGAAACTTACGCGTTGCCAATTGTAAGCGCAGCAACCACAAAAGCGAGACAATACTAAACCCACCTAACAAATGTCCCATGACAACCGGTGGAAACAATTGCAGCGTCACGGTCCACATACCTAGTGTCGCCTGACCTAGGACCAAACAAACGAGTAACGCCGGTGTTAGCCGCGGAAACGATTCGCGTGATTTAGCCAAGAAAGAAAGTAACGCAAGCCCCATAATCAAAAGCCCGAGTGTTCCCGCCACATAGCGATGAACCATCTCTGTCCACGCTTTACTCGCCTCAACGGGCGTATTGGGGTAAATCAACATCGCTTTATTGATAGCATATGGTGATGATGGCACCACCCATTGCTGGTAACATCCCGGCCAATCGGGGCAACTCAAGCCAGCATGTGTTAAACGTGTGTAAGCACCCAAGGTCACCACCACGAGTGCGAGTAAAAAAGCACATGTCACAACGCGGTATGACACTGTCGTAATATTTTTAAACATGATGTATGTTTCCAGGCTAACCCTGCGCAGATAAACGCAATAAGCGACGTAAATCTTTATACAACCCTTTCGGCTCTATCTTCGCATCGTAGCGTAATATCATCACGCCACGCGGATCAACGAGATAGATCCCACCCCTATCAACCTTTTGCAATCTCGATAAAGCATCCGGCGATAGCTGGACGTGTATAGTACCAGAAAACCGCTCCGTAATTAAGGCTGCCAAATTTGGAACAGAGCGATCACTTGGGCTGACGATAACTCGTTGTACACGCTTCATGTCTTTACCTAATGCGAGGCGCACTTGACGCAATAGATAGAGGCTGTGTTTACAGGCCGCCTCACACGGTGTGGTCAGCGGCATCATAAGTGTCCATTTCTTAGCAAAGAACTGCTTATCGAGCGGTAAACCATGGTCATCGAGAAAAGCGTATTGTTTCATCATCTGCGGGTTGTCTAGTAATTCACCATGATATTTCGTCGGTAACACATGACTTGGTAACCACAGATACACGATCCAGGCGAGCAACACGGGCAATAGAAAAATAACACCAATCGCAATAACCGGCAGGATGCGCTTAAATGCACCCGGCGTTTGTTGATTATTTGTCATAGTCAGTCCTTTTTCGTAGATTAGCCCTGATAAGTACAATAAAAGCGACGAGGGCTAACAAAAACCACTGCACCGCATAGCCATAATGCTTGGCAGGAGATAAATTCACAATGGGATGATTATACACGAGCATACCAGGTTGTCGTGGTTGAAGAATAGCCACAAACGGGGTGAGTTCGTGCCCTAGGATTCGTTTAAATAATGTGAAATTCACATGTTGTACACGCTTCGGCCAAGTCTCAGATTCGATCTCATCGCTTACATGAAAATGCGTCCTCGGCGGAAAATACACTCGAGTTACGATAATCTTTTGACCTGCCACAGGCACAATAGCCGGCAACTCTTCGCGCCTAAGCGGTGCCTTGATGAAGCCCCTATCGACAATAATCCATCTCGTCGGCTGTGAAGTTGGTTCAAACGGGGTTAAAACGTGGTACCCCACCGCATGGTTATAAACTTTATTGTCGAGCAGAAAACTTTTGTCGTTTAAAAAGCGCCCTTGCAGTTGCAAGCGTCGATACTGATTCTTTGGCGTGATTGTTCGCAAATCATTCACACTCAGTGGTGAAGATGCCTGCTGTGCTTGCGCCTGATGGAGCATGCGCGTTTTTTCTGCACCACGACGCATTTGCCAAAATCCGAGGTTCAGCAACAAAATAAATACGGCGAGAAAAAACATACTCTGCCAGAGATTTAGTTGAACTCGGTACTTTTTAAGCGGGGAATATTTCATAGGCGGATTTTAACAGAATTTACGCACGCCTTTCTAACAATGACGCAAACATTGCGAAGTGATATACTTTTTTCCTTGTCCGGGCGCAACGTGTAACGGATACGCCCGCAACCAATGCCACCCATAAAACACCAGGACTAGGCGCATGATTGTAAAAATCTTCTTTATCATTATGATTATCGCGATCTTCGCGGCTCTGATGTCAGCTGCTTTTTTTCTTACGAAAGATTCAGGGCGCACGGATCGTGTGGTGCGATCGCTTACCTGGCGCATTGGATTATCTGTCGCGCTATTTATCTTACTCTTCGTCGCCTACGGTTTTGGACTGATTAAACCACACGGACTTATGTAAGCTACAGCTACAACCAATAAACAAAGACGAAGAGAAATAACCACACGACATCGACAAAGTGCCAATACCAGGCTACCCCCTCGAAGGCAAAGTGATCATCGGGCGTGAAGTGCCCTACTATCGAACGCAACCAAATCACAATCAACATGATTGTACCGATCGTGACGTGTAGACCGTGTAAACCCGTTAAGGTAAAAAACGTCGTGCCGTAGATGCCGGCATTCAATGTTAAGTTAAAATGGGTGTAGGCTTCGATGTACTCATAGGCTTGGAAGCCTAAGAAGATAGAACCTAGTAAAATCGTCAAACCAAGTCCAATGATGAGATGTCTACGATCGTTTTTCTTAAGCGCCCAGTGAGCCCATGTGATCGTAACACCCGAACTTAACAACAAGGCCGTGTTGATTGCGGGTATACCCCAAGGGTTCATGATTGAATAAGCGCCTGCAAACATCGTGTTGTCAGGGTTTGTTGTTAGTGGCCAGATTGCTTCGAAGTTAGGCCAGAGTAAATAGTGAGTGATCGGGTTATACAGTTCCCCACCCATAAAAGGCACGGTAACAAGCCGCGAAAAAAACAGCGCGCCAAAGAAGGCCGCAAAGAACCACACCTCAGAGAAGATAAACCAGATCATACCCCAACGAAACGAGTGCTCGACTTGCTCGTTATAAAGACCCGCGAGGCTCTCTTTGATCACGAGACGAAACCAACCGAAGATCATTATGAATAAAATACCGAGGCCACCAAAGAAAAGATATGGGCCATACCAATGATGGTGTAACCAATTTGCAGCGCCGACTAAGGTTGTCGTAAGAGCGATTGAGCCTACGAGCGGCCAGTAACTTGGCTCGGGAACGTAATAAGCGCCTTCAACGTGTTCACCCATGTTTTTCTCCCTATGATTCTCTAGACTCTTTCTTGGGGGTTACATCAAATAAGGTATAAGACAGTGTAACCGTCTTAATAGATTTCGGCAGATGGGGGTCAAGATGAAATATAAGCGGCATATTTGCCGACTTACCACCCGCCAACGTTTGTTTTTGAAAACAAAAACATTCAATCTTTTTCAAATACTTGGCTGCAATAGCCGGGGTAACACTAGGTATTGCCTGAACCGTCATCGGACCTGCCGTATCGTTACTGGCGAAATAGGTTACCTTTTTCAATTGCCCTGGGTGTAACGTCACGTGGTGCGTATTCGGTTTAAAGTGCCAAGGGATCTGCTCGTTCTTCGTCACGATGAACTGTACCTCGACCGTTCTGTCATTATCGACAGTCACATGTTCATAGGTCGTAGCCCCACCCGTCTTACCGTTAATGCCAAGCTGTTTACACATCACGTTGTAAATCGGTACTAACGCAAACGCAAAACTAAACATGCCAATAGCTACAAAGCCTACAAGCCAAAGTAGTTTGCGATGTACATTGGGTGGCGGTAAATCACTCATCGCTTAAATCATATCGTCAAAGTTAGCAACAGGTGGCTTCGTAAAGCTATGGTAAGGTGGTGGCGACGATACGGTCCACTCTAAACCGCGTGCCCCTTCCCATACTTGGTCATCAACCGTTTTTGGTTTGCGTAATGAGGCAACAATGTTGTAAAGCATGATGAGTTGCGCAAAACCAAAGATAAAAGCACCGACTGTTGCGATCATATTAAAATCGGTAAATTGTAGCGCGTAGTCTGGAATACGGCGTGGCATACCAGCAAGTCCCATAAAGTGCATCGGGAAAAACGTGATGTTGGTTGAGATAACCGTCAACCAAAAGTGCCACTTACCTAAAGTCTCGTTGTACCAACGGCCCGACCACTTAGGAAACCAGTAATACACCCCTGACATTAGCGCATAGATAGCGCCCGAGACTAAGACGTAATGGAAGTGGGCTACGACAAAATAGGTATCTTGGTACTGGTAATCGGCCGGCACAATCGCGAGCATTAGACCGGAGAAACCACCGATCGTAAATAAAAACACGAACGCAATCGCAAATAACATCGGTGTTTCGAACGTCATCGCGCCGCGAAACATCGTACTAACCCAGTTAAAAACTTTCACCCCCGTCGGCACGGCAATGAGCATTGTCATGTACATAAAAAACAGGCTCGCACTTAATACCAAACCTGTGGTGAACATGTGGTGAGCCCAAACGATAAATGACAAAAAGGCGATCGATGCTGTTGCATACACCATGAAGTGGTAACCAAACAAACGCTTGCGCGCAAACGTTGGAATCACTTGTGAGATAACACCAAACGCCGGCAAGATAAGAATGTATACTTCGGGGTGACCGAAGAACCAGAAAATGTGTTGATACAACACGGGATCACCACCACCGGCGGCGTTAAAAAACGATGTGCCGAAGTTACGATCGAATAGCATCATTGTGATCGCACCAGCGAATACAGGAATTACCGCGAGCAACAAGAACGCGGTAATCAACCATGTCCAAACAAACATAGGCATTTTCATAAGGGTCATACCAGGCGCGCGCAAATTCAAAATCGTCGCGATGATGTTTATAGCACCCATGATAGAAGATAGACCCAATAGATGAATAGAGAAGATCATAAAGTCAGTGCTTGGCGGCGCGTATTTTGTTGAGAGCGGCGCATACATCGTCCAACCGAAGTTAGGACCACCACCTTGCATAAACATCGTGCTCGACAAAAGCGAAATGGCAAACGGCAGAATCCAAAAACTCCAGTTATTCAAACGCGGCAACGCCATATCGGGTGCACCAATCATCAGTGGCACTTGCCAGTTGGCAAAGCCGACAAACGCGGGCATGACAACACCAAAGACCATCACCAAGCCATGCATTGTCACCATCATATTGTAATAGTTAGGATCGACAAATTGTAAACCAGGCTGGAATAATTCGAGTCGAATCACAAGCGCCATCGCACCGCCGACAAAAAACATAATGAACGATAACCAAAGGTAAAGCGTACCGATATCTTTGTGGTTCGTTGTAAACAACCAACGCGCTAAGAATGAGACAATGCCCTTAGATTGTGGTGCGCCATGATGTGAATCAATTGCATGCTCGGACATGAAATAAAGCCTCCTTATGCCACCAAATCAACTAACTTGCATGATGGTGGTGGTGATGATTAATGGGTTTCTTTTTTGCTGTCTTTTGATTTACGTTCGGCTTAACGTTTCTACGCGCCTTCACTTCAGACGGTTGAATAACATCACCCGTGTTATTGTCGAAGGCATTACGTTCGTAGGTAACAACAGCCGCAATTTCAAAATCATTTAATTGCGCACCAAACGCTGGCATCGCATTACGTCCGTGAAGAATAATGTCGATATGTCTCGAGTGTGGTTTACCGACCGACACAGAACTACCCTTAATCGCAGGATAAACAGGTAAGATACCCAGTCCATTAATTTGGTGACATACAGCACATACATTTTCGTAGACGCTCTTACCTTTCTCCATCAATTCTTTCGCAGAAAACGTCTTAGTCGCCAATGCTTCGGCTGCAGTGATGTCATCACGTTCTTTCTTAACCCAAGCCTCATAGTCTTTCTCTGATACTGCGCGAACAACGATAGGCATATAACCATGGTTAATACCACACAACTCAGCACACTGGCCGCGGTAAACACCCGCTTTGCTAATGCGCATCCAGGATTCGTGGATGAAGCCGGGAATCGCATCGCGCTTAATACCAAGCTGCGGTACCCACCATGAATGAATCACATCGTTTGCAGTAACGAGTAAGCGAACTTTCTTACCAACAGGAACGACCATTTCGTGGTCCACATCGAGTAAGTAATGTTCATTCTTCTTAGCTTTGTTATGGATTTCTTCGATAGGTGTTGCGAGACTGCTATAAAAACTAATTCCTTCATCTAAATATTCGTACTGCCACTTCCATTGATACCCGGTAACTTTAATTGTGACATCGGCTTGTTTCGTATCTTCCATATGGATAAGAACACGCGTAGCTGGAATCGCCATAACGACCAGGATAAAAAACGGGACGATAGCCCATAAGATTTCGACCTTAACACTCTCGTGGAACGTTGCGGGTTTTACACCGAGCGATTTACGATGGTTGATGAGTGAGTAAATCATCACGCTAAATACAATGACACCGATCGCAACACAGATCCAGAAGATAGCCATGTGTAGATCATAAATAGCGTTACTGATCGGCGTAACACCACGTGGCATATTGAATCGTGATTCGGGGGTCGCATTCGCCACTTGAGTGATGAGCAACAACCCAGAAATAATCCAACGTTTAATCAACGCTTGCATGCTAACCTCTTAAACTAGTTCATCCATTATAAAACGATTACCAAAGCTTATAGTCACCGTCTGTCTTACTCTTTTGTACCATGTACTTAACAGCCTGGATAATTTCTCCAGTGCTACAGCTCTTACATCCACCACGTTTTGGTTTATGGTGACCACCTTTAATCGTGCTTTCGATCATGTAATCCATACCTTTGGCAATAACCGGTTTCCAAGCTGCTTTATCACCCAAGCGTTGCGCACCCAGGCGACCTTCAGCGTGGCAGGTGCTACAGATACGATCGTAAATACGTTTGCCGTCTGCCATTGTAGCTTTGCGCTTAGGTCTTGGTTTAGCGAGCGCAATTTTCTGTGAGCGGGTGAGCGAGGCTTCGAGAATATAGTCAACAGCAGACTCAATGTCTTCAGAGGAACAAGTCACACAAGCACCGCGCGCAGGCATTTGGTTATAGCCATAGATCGTATGACGGTATAGCACGTGTTTACCTTTTTTAGCACGGATAAACCACGAATCAGAATCACCTAGCTTTGGCGCACCCGACATACCCTCGGCGTGACAAATTTTACAAGCCTTGTGATACACTTCGCGGCCGCGAACTGCGGAATGTTTGATATGTTTTGGTTTAAGGCTATGTGGATCATCAACACGCAACGATTGCAGATAAAGTGCGATCGCGAGCTGATCTTTGTGTGTTAAATGCATCAAACTATCGTGATTTACCTGGGCCATAGGTCCTGCCACTTGCCCTTCTAAACGTAGTAATAAGTCACCAGTAAATACTTTTGTGATGCGCTCGGCTGACCAACCTTCTAACGCATAACCCGTAATGTTAGGCGCCCAAAAATTTTCGATGAAAGCACCTGTCATATAATACTTACGAATCGGCGCACCCAATGGGTTTAACGGTGTATGACACATACCGCAGTGACCAAGCCCATCGACTAAGTATTTGCCGCGGTTCCAAGCAGCAGACTGCTTCGAATCATATTGAAAACGCTTCTTATATGGATAGAAAAATAAAATTTTCCAACCGTACTGCGCTAAACGTACATTAAAAGGAAAAGGTACATCGTGCGGCTTATTCGGTTTGTCGGAAGCAGGAATACGCTGAAAATAAGCCCACATGGCCCGCAGGTCATCGTCACTGACTTCCGTATAATAGATATACGGAAAGACGGGGAAGTAATTTGCACCGTCAGGGCGTATGCCGTGATGCATCGCATTTTTGAAGTCTTCGAACGTCCACTTGCCTAGACCTTGTTTCTTATCAGGCGTGATGTTGGGTGAGTAGAATGTACCAAACGGGGTTGCAAGCGGTAAGCCGCCTGCGAAAGGCTTGCCGCCTTCTTTAACATTCGTATGACAAGCGATGCAGTCGCCCGCGCGCGCGAGGTATTCACCACGCTTAACAATCGCGGCTTGTTTACCTGTCCCGTAATCAATTTTCGGGTACTGTGGGTAATTAATGCCCAAGTGACTCGCCGTGATCGGATCGAGTGCTTGAGCCGATAATGAAAAGCAGGCCAAGAGTACAAACGCTGCGCCTCGTACTACATGACGCTTAACATGGTTAAATATTGTCTTCATAGAGTTATGCCATCTTCTTATAATAATGGAACGAGAAAACAAGTCCCAACGTGAGACATCACTGGCCGCGATTGTACCGGGTTTTTCGTAAAAACTAAATATAAAAGTTCAGTGCGGCAACATATCCATGATTTTGTATGCGATTATTGCTGTGGTCGAGATTTGCTGTGGTCAAATAGCGGTAACTTATCATCACTTCGAGCCAATCCGGCACACAGACCGTCACCCCTGCCTTTGCCTGGGCGGCCAGCACTGTCTGGCGGGTGATATCACGGATATCGACATCGGCCATACCGATACCCACCCCAACATGTGGGTAAATCATAGGCGCCACGCTCGATAAATCCACCAATGCATTGATAAAACCTGCATTGACGCGCATTCTGGTTGAACCCGTGACCTGGCCTATCTCTATATATGTATCCCGTAAATAAATCGGACTATAGATTTCATCTGTCTCGTTATAGAGCCACACAAACTCGCCCTCGATACGTAAGACGCGGCCTTTTATCCCAATCTGCCCACCTGCTGTGTAGCCAGAACGGAAACTCAAATAGGGATTGTGGTAGCCATCGAGCATCATTGTAGGCAAGTTTGGATCGATATCATGAAAACGCAGTGACGAATTTATCGTACGACCGAATGTAATCCCGTAATAAGCCGCAAGACTCTTTGACGACGATTGCGCTTGTGATGGCGGTTCGGATTCGTAATACCCCGCAAAGGCAAAACAAGGAAGAAGAAGACAAAGTAATAAAGATACAGCGCGGTTGATTTTATGAGACATAGCAGGCTCCAGGCACATGTTATTATTTTTAAGCCACTTCCTTTTGCGCCAATGCTTCCTGCATGAACCGCAAAGTCTAACAATTTATCATGGCCTGAACAAGTACGTAAAACACGGCTAATGGCGTCTTGCCAAGAGGGCCGCGAGTAGCGCAAACAGCATCACGGGCAGCATGGCACCAAGCCAAGGTGGTAAGTGGTAGACCAGTGTCAATGGGCCGAAGAAGCGATTGAGTGTGAAAAAAGCGAAGCCTGTCGCAGCACCGGCTAGAAAACGTAAACCGCTCGACGCACTGCGCAGTGGGCCAAAGATAAACGGAATTGCAAGCCAAAGCATGACGATGGCTGTCAGTGGCTGCATAAGGCGTTGATAGAACGCGAGCGCATAGCGCTCACTGCCTAAACTCGTGCGACTGCCTGATTGCAACGATGACCACAACATCGGTAACGACATTTGCGCGGGATTGAGCATCGCGGTTTGTAACCATTTCGGATCGAGGTGAATTAACCACGTCGCACGCGCTCGTGATTCACTTGTCACACGGGCTTGGCCTAGATTCAGCGAATTGAGATCAACTAAAGTCCAGCGCCCGGACGCATATTGCGCACGACGCGCGAAGCTCACTTGTTTTAATTGTTGTTTATCATCGAAGCGGTAGCGGGTTATGTTATGTAGCTCATGGTTGGGTGCGACAGACGCGATATGAATAAAACTCTTGCCGCGTTTTAGCCACAGGCCTTCTACCGTTTGTACAACTTGCCCACCACTACTGGTACGGTTCTTATATTGCTTGGCGATATCAACGAGCGCTGGGGCTAATGTCTCACCCATCAGCGTCATGAGGATCACAATGATAAAACCGACTTGTAACACAGCGCCTGTGATCTGCGCCTGCGACATCCCAGCCGCACGCATCACGACGAGTTCACTCTGGTTCGCAAGCTGGTTTAGCCCCATCAGCGTCCCGAGCAAACAAGCCATGGGGAAAAATTCATAAATTTTCGCAGGCAACATCGCGACAACGTAAGCAAACGCCTGCCACATTCCGTAATCGTTCACCCCAATATCATCGAGCTCACCAACAGTAAGGATAAACACGAGCAAACCTAAGAGCAGCAACACAACGACACCAATTGATTTCAACGTTGTTTTGGCAAGATAGCGGTTCAAGATTTTCATGTTGCCACCCTAAAGAGACGCAAGCGTCTGCCTTGCAGCCATAACAACGCGAGTGCGAGTAGTAAAACGAGCAAGTGTAACCACCACATACCGATCAAAGCCGGCACTGTCCCGTTGTCGACCCAGTCACGCGCAACGAATAACATATTCGCATACACGGCATAGACGAGCCCGGCGGGCAAGACTTTCGCATACTTACCTTGTCGCGGTTTGACGCGACTAAGCGGAATTGCGAGCAAAGCGAGCAACCACACGGAGAGAGGCACCGAGATACGCCACTGCAACTCGGCGGCAAGCACCGTGTTCTTATTGTCGACCGGGAAAAGCGAGGCGGTCGATTTAGCATGCGTCTCGTGGTTAAGATCGACTTGCGGTGTCGGTAAGCGCATACCGTATCGTTCGAAACGGATCACTTGTAAATTCTTTTGGCGTGGCTCACCACTATAGCGGCTCCCATCTTTCATCACGACAAAACGCTGCTGGGTTTGTGGCTCTTGCTGCACCGTAGCTGCTTTTGCCGTTACGACAGACCATTTATTACCTTTGGGATCGAGGCTCGCGACAAAAACCCCTCTCGCTTCACCAGCGGAGACTTCATTGGCAAACACGACCAAACGACCGTGGTTCAAACGATGGAAGCGCTGTGGCGCAATGCTGTGGATCAACACATTTTTAGCTTCTTGTTTTACAAGACGAGCCTTAGCTGCAGCAATACTCGGTGCCAACCACATCACCATCGCCGCACAAATAAGGCCAATAACAGTCGCAATGACCATGGTTATCATGATCAACCGCTGCATCGACAGTCCGCTCGCAATCATCACGGTCATCTCTTGGTCGGCGTAGAGACGACCATAAGCCAAAATAATACCTAAGAAACAACCAAGTGGTAGCAACAAACCCAAGAGCTTGGGCACTTCAAGCGCCATCAGACGGAAAAGAATAATGCCTGGGAATTGCCCCGCCGCTGACATGGCAAGATAACGCACGAGCTGATTACTCAAAAAGATGAGAAGAAAGATCAGTGTCACTGCCAATGTGGTCAGTAAAACTTCTTTTGTTAGGTAACGAAAGAAAATCACAGGGTTGGCTCAGTCTATACGTCCGCTATAGATTTAGGTAAACTACCACACATCACCACACAGAGGAATGCAACCATGCTAAATATCGAAATAACCCAAGGTTTGCCTGAAACGCACGCCCCTTGTGTCATCGTCGGTGTGTTTGAAGATGGCAAGTTAACCAATGCGGCGCAACACTATGATCAATTGAGCGGTGGTCTTATCCAAAAGACAATCGAAGATGGTGATCTCAAAGGAAAAGTAGGCGAAACCCTTACGTTATTCGTGCCCAATGGTAGCCCTAGCCGTAGGTTGCTTATCGTTGGTTGTGGTAAAGAAAACGAACTTGATAACCTTAAATATCAAAAACTGCTTGGCGCGACCTATAAACGTCTTTCCTCACTTGCGGCTAAAGAGGCGCAGTGTCACCTCCTCGAAGTACCCGTGAAAAACGCCGATGACATGTGGAAACTGCGTCAAGCGATTCAACACGGCCAAGACTACAGCTACCAATTCGACGAGTTTAAGAGTAAACAAAATCCTAAGCCAAACCTCGACACACTACATCTCGTTTTGCACGACAGCATGCAGAGCACAACGAGCCAGTCAACCTTGAATGAATGTGTTGCAATGGCTCACGGCGCAGCGCTTACCCGCGATCTCGCTAACCGTCCTGCTAACGCATGTACACCAACTGATCTCGCCAATGAAGCAAAAGCGCTCGCTAAGTCACACAAAAATATCAAAGTGTCCGTGTACGAAGAAAAAGATATGGCTAAACTCGGCATGGGGGCTTTCCTCGCGGTTGCGGCTGGTAGTGAAGAGCCTGCGAAAATGATCGTTATGGAATACAACGGTGCGAGCGATAAAGATCCTATCGCCTTGGTTGGTAAAGGTATTACATTCGACTCAGGTGGTATTTCACTTAAGCCTGGTGCTTCGATGGATGAAATGAAATATGACATGTGCGGTGCTGCGACAGTCCTCGGTACGCTAAAGGCGGTCGCAGAATTAGAATTACCACTCAAAGTCGTCGGTGTGATCGCCGCATCTGAAAACATGCCCGATGGGCGTGCGACTCGTCCCGGTGATATCGTTAAAACCATGTCGGGACAAACCGTTGAGATTCTTAACACAGATGCTGAAGGTAGACTCGTTTTGTGTGATGCATTGACCTTCGTTGGTAAATATAACCCTCGCGCTGTTATCGATATCGCAACGCTAACGGGTGCAATGGTCGTTGCTCTCGGCGCTCATCCCACAGGTTACTTCGCAACAGACGAAAAACTTGCGACTGACTTACAACAAGCTGCCACTGAAACCAATGATCGTATCTGGCGTATGCCGCTGTGGGACGATTACCAAGAAGAACTCGATAGCAATTTCGCAGATATGGCTAACATTGGCGGTCGCTGGGGTGGTGCTATCACTGCCGCGTGTTATCTCGCGCGTTTTACGAAAGACTACAAGTGGGCTCACCTTGACATCGCAGGTAGTGCTTGGAAGTCTGGCAAAGCAAAAGGTGCAACGGGTCGGCCTGTACCTTTGCTCACGCAATATTTAATTAACGTCGCGAAACAAGACGCTTGATACGTTTTTATGATTGATTAGGTAGTACGTTTTCCATGACAGATACACTTAGCAAAACTTTTGAACCCGCGTCTATTGAAAAAACGTGGTACGACACTTGGGAAGCTAAACATTATTTTGCCCCAAGTGGTGCGGGAGACTCTTATTGCATCATGTTGCCGCCACCCAATGTTACGGGTGGCTTGCACATGGGTCATGGTTTCCAACAAACCTTGATGGATGCACTAATCCGTTTTCAACGCATGGACGGTCGTAACACCTTATGGCAAGCTGGTACCGACCACGCTGGCATCGCCACACAAATGGTCGTAGAGCGTCAACTACAAGCTGAAAATATTTCACGCCACGAACTCGGGCGCAAACATTTTGTCGATCGTATTTGGGAATGGAAAAATACATCAGGTAATCGTATCAGCAAACAAATGCGCCGCTTAGGTGTATCTGTCGATTGGTCGCGTGAACGCTTCACCATGGATGACACGCTGTCAGCAGCCGTTCAAGAAGTGTTTATTCGTCTTTACGATGAAGGTTTAATTTATCGCGGCAAACGCCTTGTTAACTGGGATCCTAAATTCCTCTCCGCTATTTCTGATCTCGAAGTTTTGAATGAACCGCGCAAAGGAAAACTTTGGTATTTCCGCTACCCTCTTGTCGACAGTGATGAATCAATCACTATCGCAACAACACGCCCGGAGACGATGTTAGGCGATGTCGCGGTTGCCGTACACCCTGATGACGAACGGTATCAACACTTAATCGGCCGTGAAATTGCATTACCGCTTACTTCTCGAACGATCCCTATTCTCGCCGATCATATGGTCGACCCATCGTTTGGTACCGGCTGCGTTAAGATTACGCCTGCACACGATTTCAACGACTACGAAATGGGTAAGCGCCATGACTTACCACTCATCAACATCTTAACACCCGATGCACACCTGAACGACGATGTGCCAGAAGCCTATCGCGGTATGGAACGTTTTGCAGCGCGCAAAAAAATTATAAGCGACCTTGAGGCGCAAGGCTTAGTTGAGAAGATTGAAGATCATGAACACACGTTGCCAATAGGCGATCGTTCGCAAGTTGTCATCGAGCCTTACTTGACCGACCAATGGTACGTCAAGATGGAAAACCTCGCTAAACCCGCGCTCGATGTTGTAAATGATGGTCAATTACAATTTGTCCCAGCAAACTGGGCGAACGATTACAAGCGCTGGCTCGAGAATATTGAAGACTGGTGTATCAGTAGGCAACTATGGTGGGGACATCGTATTCCCGCTTGGTACGATGATGATAACAATATTTATGTTGGTAAAGATGAAGCGGACGTTCGTAGTAAATATCAATTAAGCGATGATCTGAATCTACGCCAAGACGAAGACGTGTTAGATACTTGGTTTTCCTCTGCACTATGGCCGTTCTCAACATTAGGCTGGCCAGAACAAACAGACGATCTTAAAACATTTTTCAAAACCGATGTTCTAGTAACCGGTTTCGATATTATTTTCTTTTGGGTCGCGCGCATGGTGATGTTCTCACTTAAATTTTTAGGTGAGATCCCGTTCCACACCGTCTACATCACGGGGCTAATTCGTGATAGCGAAGGCCACAAAATGTCGAAGTCTAAAGGGAACGTACTCGATCCGCTCGATCTTATCGACGGCATCAGCCTCGATGATTTACTGACGAAGCGTACTCAGAATATGATGCAACCGCATCTTATCGAAAAGATTACAAAACAAACGAAAAAAGAATTCCCCGATGGTATTCCTTCGTTCGGTACCGACACGTTACGCTTTACCTTTTGCGCACTCGCTTCCACCACGCGCGATATCCGTTTCGACCTCGAACGTTTAACGGGCTATAGAAACTTTTGTAATAAACTGTGGAATGCAGCGCGTTATGTGTTAATGAATTGTGAAGAGCCTATTCCGTCTGACTACACTTTGTCAGCACCCGACCGCTGGATCTTAACACGATTGCAACACACAACCGATGAGGCCCGCCAACACTTCGCGAATTATCGTTTCGATCATCTCGCAAAAACGTTATACGAATTCGTGTGGCACGACTATTGTGATTGGTATTTGGAATTATCAAAACCTGTGCTCTATGGAGATAGCGAACCTACTCTCAAAGCTGGTACGCGCCGTACACTACTCACAGTCCTAGAAACTGTGTTGCGTTTGCTACACCCGATTATTCCTTTTATTACTGAAGCCATTTGGCAAGAAGTCCATCCACGACTTGATATAGAGGGTGAGAGCATCATGCTACAACCTTATCCTGTCGTAGATCCCACACTTATCGATGAAACGACAACGGCTGAAATAGAATGGCTTAAACAAGTCATTACGGCTATTCGTACGATTCGCGCAGAAATGCACATCACACCGAGTAAAGCGATTCCCCTACTATATCGCTCGAATGATAATACGAGCGAACAACGACTACTCACTCATAAAACCTTGTTATCCAGCCTCGCAAAACTTGAGACAATAACTTTGATCGCGAAAGATGAAACACCGCCTGCGAGCGCATCAGCATTTGTCGACGAGCTCGCCATCTATATTCCTCTGGCAGGCTTAATTGATCTCGATGCAGAAAAAGCGCGACTCAATAAACAAATCGAAAAGCTCGATAAAGAGCTAACCACATTAAACAATAAACTCAATAATCCAAAATTTACGGAAAATGCACCAGCTGATGTCGTTGCAGAAGTCAAAGCAAAACACACTGAAACGCAAACTACGCGCACTAAGCTTGCGCATCAACTCACCGAGCTGCAACAATTAGCAACTGCTGATGAGTCATCTGCCGCTAATACTCGAGGAACATGACTCTATATGGAAATAAGTGTTGTTATCCCAACGTATAATCGTGCACACACTCTCTCACGGGCCATCAGTTGCGTTCTGAATCAAACCTATCTGCCAAAAGAAATTATTGTTGTCGACGATGGTTCTACTGACAATACGCAAGTCCTCGTTCTAAATCACTACCCCGTAGTTAAATACCATGCACAAGAAAACCATGGCGTCAGTCACGCGCGTAACACCGGTATCAAACTCGCTAAATACCCATGGGTAGCTTTCTTAGATTCTGATGATGCGTGGACAGCTGAGAAGCTCGAAAAACAAGTTTCAAAACTCACTCAAACTGGTGACAAGCTATGTCATACCGATGAAATTTGGTACCGTGATGGTGTCCGCATTAATCAACAAAAAAAACATCAAAAGCGTGGCGGCTTTATTTTCGAACATTGTCTACCGCTATGTTGCATTTCGCCTTCAAGCGTCTTAGTTGAAAAAGACTTTATAGAAACGGTTGGTCTATTTGATGAGACCCTACCCGCTTGCGAAGACTATGATTTATGGCTACGTATCTGCGCGCACCATCGCGTTAGTTTTGTCGACGAGCCACTTACGATTAAACACGGCGGCCACGATGATCAGCTCTCGAAACGCTACTGGGGCATGGATCGCTTTCGTATTCAAGCATTAGAGAAGTGCCTAAAGGATAAGGCGCTACACCCCGAGTACCGTATGGCCGCACAAAAGATGTTACAAGAAAAAATTGCAATATTTTTAACAGGCGCTCGCAAGCGCGAGAATCACGAAGATGTCAAGCATTATGAAACCCTACTCACTCAGTACGCCTAAGATCTACATCCTAACTGCACTGGCTTGTGAAGCAAAACCTCTGATAGCTGCGTTAAAATTACAAAAAACTGAACTTCCCTGTGGTGGTCATGTTTATATTAACCGCGATAATTCTGTTGAGCTTATGATAACGGGTGTGGGACCTGTTAAAGCGGCAGTAGCTACAGCGCGTCTATTGCGTGATAAGCTCAAATTTCGACACGCTTATCTATTAAATGTTGGCATTGCGGGCGGTGAAAAACCTATCGGTGCGTGTTACTGCATACATAAAATCACCGATGCAGACTTACAAAAATCATGGTATCCACCTTTCTTAAAGAAAGCGACTGAGGGTTTAACGACGTTTAATGCGCCACAGACAAATTATTCAGAAGGCCTGATAGACATGGAGGCAAGCGGGATTATACAGGCTGCACTATCTTTCATTACACGTGATCAGATTTATTTCTTAAAAATTGTCTCAGATAATCCATCGCAGACGACACACACCATTAATGCAAGTTATGTGAGCGAGCTCATCAACGATAATCTCGCAACCATTGTCGAGGCTATTGATGCGCTTATACAAAAATCAACCCAGCTCATCGAATATTCAGTTACCATCGATGTATCACCAATCACAGACAAATGGCATTTTAGCCACTATCAGCAGCACCAATTACGCGATCTATTAACGCGGCTTGCGATACGCATAGATGATTTTGAGCCCCTAGAACTTCTAGATGATGCTAAAACAAGTAGAGACGTGTTAACAACACTAAGTGCTGAGCTAGATAATACAATTGAGATCGACTAATGCAAACAATTTATGTCGAAAAAGATATCATTTGTCATCCCCGCACAAAACGCATCATCGAACGCTTCGGCAATCAGGCAAAAATTATCAATTGTGAACACTACGGTGAAGTCTTTAACCTCAAAGCACAAAACTTCCGCTTACAAAAAGAGAAACCCGCATTAATTCTTGCAGCAAAAAAGAATAAACTCGTACTACCCACGCCAGAAGGGTTTGGTGTAGGCAGTCAAGATAATTTTTACTTTTCACACATGTATAATTGTCTTTATGATTGTCGTTACTGTTTTTTGCAAGGCATGTACCCAAGTGCACATTACGTCTTATTTATCAATTATGAAGATTTTATGGCTGAGATTATACAACAAGCAGAAAAGACAACTGGTGATTGTTATTTTTTCTCGGGCTACGATGCTGATTCACTGGCTTATGAAGGTGTGAGTGGCTTTTTACAAACGTTTCTTCCGTTTTTTGCCAAGCAACCTCATCGTGTTAAACTAGAGTGTCGCTCAAAGTCAACAAACATCAATGCCTTTCTTGAACACACACCGCTGTCAAACGTTATTATCGCATTTAGTTTCACGCCTGAAGCGGTGTCAAAAGAAGTCGAACACAAGGTTCCAAATCTTGCAAAACGTATTCAAGCACTACACACACTTGCTAACCTTGGTTGGTCTATTGGTTTGCGATTCGATCCATTGATAGCGTGCCAAAACTTCACAAAGCAATACACAGACTTAGTCGAACGTATTCTCACTAATCTACCAAGAGAATGCATCCATTCAGTAAGCATAGGTCCGCTACGCTTTCCCATAAAAATGTATCAGAAAATACAATCGCTTTATCCAAAAGACAAACTACTCGCAGAGCCTTTTGTTAAACGTGGTAATGTGATGAGTTATCGAGAAGATATAGAGGAACGAATGAAAGATATCGTGAAAGGTTTGGTTATTAAGCATCTAGAAGAAGAGAAGATCTTTCAGTGCTACGCAAATTAGATCTTCTCTCCCTCTCACTAATTATTGTTTATTACTCTTATCCATTCTTCACTTCAATCTTGCGACCAAGGCTCTCTTTAGCCTTTGGCAATACAACACTCAAGACACCATCTTTGCAGTTAGCTGTAATAGCTGTTTGGTCGATTGCTTCTGGCACTGAGAATTGACGTAAGAACGATCCCGACGAACGTTCAACTCGTAAATAATTTTCTTTCTCTTCCTTAACTTCAGTTTCGCGTGAGCCCTTGATGGTTAAAACACCGTTTTCCATACTTACATCGATATCTTTTGGGTTAACACCAGGAATATCGGCATGCACTTCATAACGGTCATCTTTTTCTTTAATATCGATACGTGGTGCCCAATCGCTAGAGCCTAACTCTGCTTCGCCCAATTCACCACGAAAACCGAAAGGAAAAAGCAAACCATTCTCATCGAGCAATGAAAGTAAATCACGTCCACCTCGTTGATAACGTGTCATTCTTGCCATAATAATCTCCTTAAAATAACATTAAATGAATAACTTAAACCTTAAGTTATTGATGACACCAATCATCACTAACCATGTCTATTAGATAAGGTCTTTATAAGATTTTTCAAGACTGTTTTTTGTGAACGAATTTAAGGGGTTGAAGGCAGATTTCCTCAACCACCATATTCGGTTCGGTACTAAGTATGTAGTCGACCGCATCGGCTATTTGTTGAGATGTTATGGCGTGCTCTGGTTCATCACCGGGTGCGAAATCAAGATCATCAAAAAACGACGTACGCACCATACCAGGGTTAATAATACTTACGGTAATATTAGCACGACTGCATTCATAACGAAGACTCTGGGCAAATCCTCTAAGCGCAAATTTTGTCGCGCAATACAATGAACCTTTGCGTCCGCCGCGTAAAGCGGATTCTGAACCGATAAAAATAATGTTGCCACTCGCACGTTTTTTCATGTGCGGGAGAAAACTTTTTATGAGATGAATTTGGCTTATTACATTGACGCGAAAAATATCTTCGATGCTTTTAGCACTACACTGCTCAAGTTCACCGAACACCCCGAAGCCGGCACAGGCAATAATGCCATCGATATCCTGATGTTCTTTGGCAAGTGCGTTGAAGAGCGTATCATCGCGAACAGTTGCCAAGTCGAGTTCAACTGGCGTGTAGTTTGAATTTTCGCTGACATCGAGTGGGTTTCTTGCAAGCCCGAGAACGCTATCACCTATTTGCAAGCGATGCTCACAGATGGCTTTGCCTATACCGCGGCTTGCGCCAGTGATGAGCAACTTCATTGTCAAACAAGATTCCCCGGATCGAGCAGCTCGGCAATGCTTTGTAATTCGTTCATGACACTTGGATCAATAGGCGTGTGCTGTACGATTGCTGCCATTGTTTGTTGTTGATTCAACTGCTGTCTAGCACCCTGGATAGTAAAGCCCTGATCGTAAAGTAAAGTACGAATACGACGCAGCAATACAACGTCTTCGTTAGTGTAACACCGACGATTGCCACGACGTTTAATTTGATTCAGACAGGAAAACTCTTGCTCCCAATAGCGCAAGACATGAGGTCTTACCCCACAAAACTCAGCTGCTTCACCGATACTAAATTGTCGCTTATCAGCTGGTATCTGGGGTAACTCTGATAGAGGTTTAGGCGTCTCTATCACGCGTTAGCCTCTCCAGATTGTTGGAAACCGCCACCCATTGGGCTAGTACGCCCCGATTGATTGAGCACACGAGCTCTTAGCTTTTGTCCCGGGTGGAATGTCACGACACGACGCGCAGTGATAGGAATCTCTTCGCCTGTCTTCGGGTTACGGCCTGGGCGCTCGCCCTTGTCGCGCAACACAAAATTACCAAAGCCCGACAATTTTACGTGTTCACCATTTTCGAGCGCTAAACGAATTTCTTCGAAGAAGCACTCAACTAGATCCTTGGCGTCTCGTTTGTTCAAGCCTTCTTCTAAATATAAGCGCTCTCCCAAATCTGCCTTGGTCATCGCAGCCATGATTATTCCCTCATGGTTATAGCAAATTGCTGTTTTAAGCCTTTAACCACTTTTTCCATCACAGCATCAACCGTTTCATCGGTCAATGTCTGCTCGGCGTGGCGAAGCGTAATCGCAACGGTAATGCTCTTCTCATCGGGCGGTACAGATGACCCTGTATAAACATCAAACACCGTCACGGCCTGTAACAACTCACCTACTGACTCACCAATTGTAGCTTGAATTGAATGACTTGACACGTCTTTTGCGATAAAAAATGACAAATCGCGCCTCACAGCGGGGTATTTTGAGAGTGGTTTGAAGTGAGGAGTCGTTTCTTCACAGAGCCAGGCTGCGTTTAACTCGAAACAAACCACGTTTTGTTTGAGATCGAGTGCGTCGACGTGTTGTGGATGGAGCGTCCCCAACCAGCCTACCACACGGTCACCATCGACTATCTGTGCTGATTGTCCAGGATGCAATGCGGGATGCACGGCTGGTTTAAACTGTACATTTTCTATCTTCCCACAGCGTGTGAGCAAGGCTTGTACATCTGCCTTCACATCGAAGAAATCGACAGGACGTGCAGGCGTACCCCATTGTGGTGGGTAGAGATCGCCGCTCGCAATACCACCTATGCGACCTTCTTCACGCTCGTCATCTAAAAAACACACGCCATACTCAAAAAGACGAACGCGCAACTGTTGACGACTATGATTGTAAGCTGCAACTTTCAATAACCCTGGCCATAGGCTATCGCGCATGGCGGAAAGCTCGCTGGCAATTGGATTAAGCAGTTTGGTCTGTGACTTGTCGCCGCTTAATCGCTGTTGCACCTCGGGATCAACAAAACTATAGGTAATCGCTTCATGATAGCCACGCTCAACCAAGATCTTATTGTAATGAGCCATCGATCGCATCTGCGCTTTATTGGCCTGAAAATCTAGTGGTGCATTTGGCATATGCGTCGGCAAATTGTTGTAACCGACAAGACGGGCTACTTCTTCGATAAGATCAGCTTCGATACTCAGATCGAAACGGTGCGAGGGTACTTGCGCTTCGAGGCGCTCACCTTGTTGATAAATCTTTAAACCTAATCGCGTTAAGTATTCGGTAATTTCTTTTTCGTCGATAGCCATACCGAGATAACTGTTCACGCGTTCGATATGTAGAGGAATAAGTGGACGTGTTGGCATCGCGTCATCATTTTTCACCTCGACAACCGGTCCCGCTTTACCACCGACAATCGATAGTAACAATTCAGTAGCTCGCTCTAGTGCGAGTGGTGACAACTGTGGATCAACACCCCGTGCAAAACGAAAAGCACTGTCGGTAGGTAAGCCGAGCTCGCGTGACTTTGCGGCAACCCCTATTGGTTCGAAGAATGCGCTTTCTAAGAAGATCGATCGCGTTTGGTCATGTACGCTAGAACGCGAACCACCCATGATACCAGCTAACGCAGTAGGACCTTCGTCATCGGCGATAACGAGTGTTTCAGCATCGAGCGTTAAATCTTGTCCGTCTAGCGTTACGATTTTTTCGCCTTTTTCGGCCATACGGATCTGCAACGAACCCTTAATACGCTCGGCATCAAAGGCATGCATAGGTTGACCAAGTTCGAGTAAGACATAGTTGGTCACATCGACAACGGGCGAGATCGGTCGCAAACCACTTCTGCGCAAACGTTCCTGCATCCACATAGGCGTAACCGTTTGCATATCGATGTCTTCGATAAGACGACCCAAGTAACGCGGACAAACATCACGCGCTGTAACCTGCACATCTAATGTCGCATCAGATGTCATCTTGTTCACGATAACAGGTGCTTCAGGCATCGTATCGGTCGCAAACAACGCTGAGACTTCACGCGCAACACCAAGTACGCTTGCACAATCGCCACGATTAGGTGTTAGGTCGATATCGATAATGTAATCGTCACAATTTAAATAGTCTCTAAAATCCTTACCCACTGGTGCGTCTTCAGGCAACTCCATAATGCCTTCGCTTTTTTCTTCGAGGCCTAATTCGTTTGCCGCACAAATCATACCGTGTGATTCAACACCACGCAGTTTCGCTTTTTTGATTTTGAAATTACCCGGTAGGACAGCACCTATCGTCGCAACAGGTACATTGAGATTGGCGCGCACATTTTTAGCGCCACACACAATCAAAACGGGCTTACCATCGCCAAGATCGACTTGGCACAGGGTGAGTTTATCAGCTTCGGGGTGTGGCTCTGTCGTCATAATACGACCGACAACAACACCACTAAAATCACCTGCAGCTGGCAGAAGTTCATCAACTTCTAAGCCACCCATGGTTAAACGTTCTGTTAATTGTTGACTATTCGCATCGGGATTGACCCATTCACGAAGCCACGATTCACTTAACTTCATATCACCCCGTCTTAGTGCAAATTAAACGATAAGATTAATTAAATTGTTGTAAAAAACGTAAGTCGTTAACAAACATCATGCGTAAATCGTCGATGCCGTATCGCAACATAGCGAGTCTATCGATACCCACGCCAAACGCCCAACCCTGATATTGTTCAGGATCGATAGAAACTGCTTTAAGCACGTTTGGGTGAACCATGCCGCAACCCATCACCTCAAGCCAGTCGCTTGTTGAACGAGTGCCATCTGCGTCATACGTCACACGTGCGATGTCTACTTCTGCGGAAGGTTCCGTAAAAGGAAAATAGGAAGGACGAAATCGCGTTTCGATTTCAACGCCAAAAAATGCTTCGAAAAAAGCGTTGATGATGCCTTTGAGATCGGCAAAGCTCATCGTCTTATCGACCATTAAACCTTCGACCTGGTGAAACATAGGTGTGTGCGTTAGATCGGAATCGCAACGATAGACACGACCGGGCGCAATCAAGCGAAGCGGCGGGCGTTGTTTTTCCATCGTGTGGATTTGCACAGGTGAAGTGTGGGTTCGTAACAAACGACCATCACCAAAATAAAATGTATCTTGCATCGCGCGTGCAGGGTGATGTGGTGGAATGTTCAAGGCCTCAAAATTGTAGTGATCGGTTTCGATCTCAGGACCTTCGGCGACTTCAAAACCTAGTTGAACGAATAAGTCTTCGACAAGCATGCGGGTTTGCGTAACAGGATGTAACGTACCGCGAGGTAGACCGCGCGCAGGTAAAGTAACGTCGAGAGTTTCAGCTTCAAGGCGTGCTTTTAGTGCAGCATCTTGGAGGGCAACGTGTCGCGTCTCAATCGCAGAGGCGATCTCACGCTTTGCTTGGTTAGCTGCCTGACCGAGTGTGCGGCGCTCATCGGCACTCACATCACTCAATCCTTTAAGGAAAGATGTCATCGCTCCCTTTTTACCAAGATAGTGAACGCGTAAATTTTCGAGTTCGCTCAAGTCTTGGCTAGCTGCAATGGCGTCTAAGGCTTCTTTTTGCAACCCCGCGATGGCATCTTCCTGCATAGTATTGCCTCGATTAAGCGGCTTCTTTAGCGAGTGCAGCTTGTGATTGTTTAACTAAGTCAGCAAAAGCCTTTGCATCGTTAATAGCAAGTTCTGCTAAAATTTTACGATCGATATCGATGTTAGCTTTAAGCAAGCCATTCATGAAACGACCGTATGTCATACCGTGTTCACGAACAGCAGCATTAATTCTAACGATCCACAATTGACGGAATTGACGACGACGCTGACGGCGATCACGATACGCATATTGCGCCGCTTTGATCACAGCCTGTTTAGCAACGCGATAAACGCGGCTACGTGCACCGTAATAACCCTTCGCTTGTTTTAAAACTTTTTTGTGGCGTCTTCTAGCTTGTACACCACGTTTAATCCTAGACATAATTCACCTCAAAACAATTTAATTACTAGGCAACGCCTAACAATTCTTTGATCTTCTTCGCATCAACCTTGGCGAGAATCAAACGACTCTTACGCAAATGACGTTTAGCCTTCGTCGATACTTTTTCTAAAATATGGTTACGAAAAGCTCTACGCTTTTTCACTTCACCATTCTTTTTCACTCTGAAGCGCTTTTTAGCGCCACTATGAGTTTTAACTTTTGGCATAATACCTAACTCCTCTATTTCTTGCGCGCGGGCGCAAGGACCATAATCATTTGTCGACCTTCGCGTTTTGCAGACATTTCAACCTGTCCAATATCGGCTATATCTTCTGCAACACGAGTCATCAATTCCGAACCAAGATCAGCGTGCATCATCTCGCGACCACGAAAACGCACCGTAACCTTAACTTTATCACCATCTTCGAGAAAGCTACGGATTTTTCTAACCTTAACCTCGTAGTCTGCTTTCTCAGTCGTTGGCCTAAACTTAATTTCTTTTACTTGGGTCTGTTTTTGTTTTTTCTTAGCAACTGCGGCCTTCTTGCGTTGCTCGAAAATATATTTCCCAAAATCCATGATGCGACATACGGGCGGTTCAGCATTAGGTGATACTTCAACTAAATCCATTCCCGCTTGCTCTGCGAGCTCTATTGCCTCACGAGTAGAAACGACGCCTTGTTGTTCTCCATCTGCTCCAATCAAACGAACTTCTCGAGCAGTAATCTGCGTATTAATGCGCGCGCGGTCGCTGTTACTCGACCCTCGCCTGTTTTGTGCGCTAATAACGTCTACCTCCCATAAATTTGAGTATCGTCGCTTCCTTTTTCATTCGCCTACTCCAACAACGAATAGGCCTTACGCCTGTTGTTCCACAACAGAACGTTGCCGACCTAGACTCGCTACGTCAGCTTCAACATGTTCAAGCAATTGCGCCACAGTCATCGTACCCAGATCATCACCGGCACAGGTACGTACCGCGACTAAGGATTGAGCTACCTCATGATCACCTACAATGATTTGATAAGGCACATGTTGCAGGGTGTGCTCGCGAATTTTATAACCAATCTTCTCATTTCTCAAGTCTTGTCGCACACGAATGCCCGCTTCAGACAACATTTTAGTCACTTTTTGGACATATTCTTCATGTTTCTCACTAATATTCATCACAACCATCTGACATGGTGCAAGCCAGGTGGGCAACGCCCCAGCATAATGTTCGATCAAAACGCCGATAAATCGCTCGAATGAACCGAATACGGCGCGGTGTAACATCACTGGGACTTGGCGCGTATTATCTTCGGCGATGTACTCAGCACCGAGCCTTTCAGGCATCGAGAAATCGACCTGCATTGTGCCACACTGCCATTCGCGTCCCAGACAATCACGCAAGGAGAACTCTATTTTCGGGCCATAGAAAGCCCCTTCGCCCGGCTGTAATTGCCATTCGACCCCTTTGGTCTCAAGTGCCTGTTGCAAGGCAAGCTCGGCCTTATCCCAAACTTCATCGGAACCAACCCGTTTATCAGGGCGAGTCGAGAGTTTCATACTGATGTCATCGAAACCGAAGTCTTTATAGACCGTAAATACGAGATCAATAAAATCGAGCACTTCTTGTTGGATTTGGTCGTGGGTACAAAAGATGTGGGCATCGTCTTGTACAAAATGGCGAACGCGCATCAAACCGTGCAACGCGCCCGAGGGCTCACTGCGATGGCAAGAGCCGTACTCAGCAAGTCTAAGCGGCAAATCGCGGTAACTCTTCAAACCTTGTTTATACACTTGTACGTGGCACGGGCAATTCATCGGTTTAATCGCATAAACATGGTTTTCGGTTTCGGTGACAAACATTTCCTCTTGGAATTTCTCCCAGTGACCGGAAGCTTTCCATAACGATAAATCGACCAATTGCGGGGTGCGAATTTCTTGGTAACCGAAGCGCTCGAGTTTTTCGCGCAAGTATTCTTGGATCGTGCGATAGAGCGTCCAGCCGTCTGGGTGCCAGAAGACCATGCCCGGTGCTTCTTCTTGCAGGTGGAAGAGATTCAAACGTTTGCCAAGACGACGGTGATCGCGTTTTTCAGCTTCTTCAATACGTTTTAGATACGCAGCTAGCGCATCTTTATCGGCCCAAGCCGTACCGTAAACCCGCTGCAACATTTCATTGTTTGAATCACCACGCCAGTACGCGCCAGCGAGTTTAGTTAACTTAAACGCTTTAATCTTATTCGTACTCGGCACGTGAGGACCACGGCAAAGATCAACAAAGTCACCTTGAGCATATAAGGTAATGGTCTCATCTTCAGGTAAGTCTTTGATAATTTGTACTTTATAGTGTTCGCCCATCGCCTCGAAGGTTTTAATCGCATCATCGCGCGAAACAACTTTACGCGAGACCTGCAAGTTTTCTTTTATAATGCGCTTCATTTCTTTTTCGAGCGCGGCAACATCTTCAGGCGTAAATGAGCGTTCGAAGGCAAAATCGTAATAAAATCCGTCTTCTATGACTGGTCCGATCGTAACCTGGATCTCAGGAAACAAGCGTTTGGCCGCTTGTGCGAGCACGTGGGCACAGGAGTGACGGATAACCTCGAGACCTTCTTGGTCTCGCGCAGTAATGAAGCTTACCTTCGCATCGCTTTCGATCGTTCTAAACACATCTAAAAGCTCACCATCAACACGCATCGCCAACGCCGCACGCGCCAAACCCTCACCAATTGCAGAGGCGACATCAAAACCTGTGATAGGTTCTTTAAAATCAAGCACTTGGCCATCTGGGAGTGTGATTTTGGGCATGCATCATTCCATGTTTAATAAAGATGGTAGGCACGAGTGGGATCGAACCACCGACCACCACCATGTCAAGGTGGTGCTCTACCACTGAGCTACGTGCCTAACAGGACCGCGTAGGTTACCATCACCGTTAATAAATTACAATATCTCTTAATGTTTTGTTAATGCAATCAGGTGGTTGTTCTGTTAAACTTAAGGTTGTATGAAAAGGTGTGGGTAATATTCGATGAATTGGAAATTTATATTTGGTATCGCGTTAACTGTGATCGGGGCCATGATGGTTAACACCGTTGTCCTCGTGATACCTGGTGCTTTTGTCATGGGGTTTGGTTTGGCGTTACTAGGGGCTGTTTACAATTCACATGGGTAACCACATAACCCCACACGCCAATGCTACCACAGATTCGTAATTTCTTTTCAATTTATCGTATCTTGTTGCAATGGCTCGAAAGTGTTTGATC
>Ga0180433_10001339_pt1 | contig 41222 bp, 37 predicted proteins | sample SS_ome_8_FD_132980 | JGI IMG/M metagenome (GOLD analysis project Ga0180433, IMG submission 132980) | Hypersaline lake sediment archaeal communities from the Salton Sea, California, USA - SS_1_D_1 metaG | ecosystem: Environmental > Aquatic > Non-marine Saline and Alkaline > Hypersaline >... | reverse complement strand
TGAATGAGTTTTGGGAGTGGAGAAAAGAGCAAGATTTAATAAAGGCTCAATCCAACATTATGACGATGAATAACTAGGGTGATTTTGGAGAAATGGAATTTACAGCAGATAAAGGACTTGATCGCACAGTTTTGGCTCGTTGAGATTGCGCATGTCGTTTTTTCGCTTTAGCTATATTATCTTTCGTTGGCTTCTTTTGAGCTCGTCCACTTGCTACTGAAGCTTTTTTTGCGAGGCTGTCAGCTTGTTCTCGCACTCTACCTAACTCCTTCTCTTTTTTTTGTAAATCCTTCTTCGCTACAGCAAGTTTACTTACTTCATGGTTAAGGAGCGACTGTTGATCTTTTTCGAGTTGTTTGAAAACTTCTCTATGCTGTTTAAGAACATCGACTTCTTGCTCTTGGGCTGATCTTAGTTCTTGAGATACCTTATCTTTTTGTTCTGTTAACGCGTCTTTTTTATCTATCATAGCTTGAATGTGTGGCGGAGTGGCTTCGCTCGAGTCAGCATTTGTTGCATGTTCAGTGATACGTCCAGAGAGTTTTTCGATTTGACTTTCCAAGTTTTTCTCTTTGTTCCCAAGTTCATCCATACGCTTTTTTAGTTTTCTATGGTCCTTTACGAGTGAATCGAGCGTCTTTTTCCCCTCTTTAACATTCTTTTCGGCATCGAAGTCAAATGCTAGGGGAAAGGGAACACTACCATCATTTTCAAGCGCACTTCTCGACTCGACAGCGTGGTCTCGCATCGCGTCTAGATAAGGTGTTCGCCTGTCCACTTCGGCGGCGAGTAATTTACGACCCCGAATGTCGAATTTGGCTTTAGTGTCGATTTCTTGGTTTAAGGATTTATATTCTTCGCGAGCTGTCAAATAGCGTAACTCGCGATGAGCGACTTCTAGTTCCTGTGTGATTTCTTTACGGGTTTCCAAGGCTGATTTGTATGCATCTGTGTCGCGAGAGTCGTATGCCTCACGATACGTATCCTCTGTGTCCGCAAACGCTTTTTCTAGGTCTTTTACAGCTTGTTTGCCTTCAGTTATAGAAAGGCCATCTAGCTCATCTGCGTATTCTTCACGACTTAGCCCTGGACCTGGCATGTTCAACCTCTTGCAATATATATAGGTAGCTTTATGGTTAGACACCGTCTTGAGGTATAGGTTCAGCGTTGATTTATGAATAAAATCAGATGAATTGGGGGGTATTTAGAGTTGTGCCATGGCTAATTGGTTGAGATCCCTGCTTCCGCAGGGATGACGGTGGGGCGCAGGGATGACGGTGGGGCGCAGGGATGACGGTGGGGCGCAGGGATGACGGTGGGGCGCAGGGATGACGGTGGGGCATACGGCCCACCGCACCCTGGCGGTATTAGTAGCATGATCGATTGTCTACCCCCAACCCCCACATGGATGTGCTAGAGCGGGGCTGTTTAGGGCATACGGCCCACCGCACCCTGGCGTATTAGTAGCACATTCGATTGTCTACCCTCAAACCTGCCCCATATGCACAACAACCCGATCCGTATCCCATATCAAATCCAAATCCCGCGCCGCTTTAACTTCATCTAAGCGCCGCACAGGACACGTATGGGGAGCATTACGAACCATATCAGGTGCATCGGTGATTTCATGTTTAATTTGAACCATGGCATCGACAAATGTATCGAGCGTTTGTTTACTCTCCGTCTCGGTAGGTTCGATCAAGAAACACTCAGGGATGAGTAGTGGGAAGTAGGTTGTTGGTGCATGGATACCAAAATCGAGGAGTCGTTTTGCAACATCGGTAGCAGAGATGTCGTGATTTTGCTTCGCATCTTTAAGGGTGATAATAAACTCATGACTCGCGCGTCTATCGGGATAGGCAAGTTCGAAACCTGCTTCACTCAGACAAGCTTGGATGTAATTTGCATTAAGTGTTGCAAACTCAGCAACACGCGTTAAACCTTCGCGCCCGAGCATGCGCGTGTATATATAAGCGCGTAGTAATATTCCCGTGTTACCGCTGAAGGTTGAGAGTCTACCGATGGTATCAGGACAATCCTTAGTAGTTAACCAATCGAATTTATCACCGTTTTTATAAACACGCGGGATCGGTAAGTAAGGACTTAAGCGTTTCGATGCGGCGATCGGTCCCGAACCTGGGCCGCCACCGCCGTGCGGTGTTGCAAACGTTTTGTGTAAATTTAAATGCATGACATCAAAACCCATATCACCGGGTGCAACCTTACCTAAGATAGCGTTTAAGTTAGCACCATCGTAATAGAGTAAGCCGCCTGCATCGTGAATGATTTGTTGTACGTCCATAATATGGCGGCCAAAGACACCGAGCGTTGAGGGGTTTGTTAACATAACACCGGCGGTTTGTGGGCCGACCACTTCTTTCAATGCATTGATATCAATGTTGCCATCGCTGCCGGTTGGAATCTCACGAACCTTATACCCACACATTGCAGCACTCGCAGGATTGGTGCCGTGTGCGGCATCAGGTACGAGCATTTCTGTTCTGTCAAAATCACCACGACTCGTGTGATAGGCTTTTATCATGGCAACGCCTGCGAATTCGCCTTGTGAACCTGCCATGGGTGAGAGGCTAACGCTGTGCATGCCGGTAATTGTTGCGATATATGATTGTAAATCGAAAAGTGCGCGTAACAACCCTTGGTTATCGACGTTAGGTATCAGTGGGTGACGCTCATTCCAAGCGGCTTCACTCGCAAGATGATGTACACCGCGTGGGTTGTATTTCATCGTACACGAACCAAGCGGATAGAAATTTGTATCGATGCAGAAATTCTTTTGTGAGAGGTTGATGTAATGACGAAGGACCTCTAACTCGGAACATTCTGGTAGTATCGGTTCATCGAGACGTAAAAATTTCTCAGGAATATCGGCGATATCGAATTCGCAATTAGGGGTCTGGGCATGTGCCGAGCGACCTTGGTGGGATTTTTCAAAAATGGTTTCCATGGTGTACTCTCTTATTTGAGCGGGGCTTTACCCGCGCGAACGTGTTCGATGGCTTCACTTAATGTTGTAGCATACAATCTGAGATCGGCATCGTTTTTGGTTTCGGTGACACAGACAAGTAAGCTATTTGGATATTCAGGATAGTTGTCTTCGATCGCTATTCCAGCGTGAATGCCTTTTGCACGCATGTAAGCGAGCACGGCTTCAACATCACATGGTAAGGTGATGACAGCCTCGTGAAAATATGGCGTAGAGAATGCGCGTTCAACGCCGGGGACTTGTTGTAACTTTGTTAAGAGTTGTCGTGTTCGCGCGTGGCAATGTACACTGACTTTGTGCATACCTTTGAAGCCTAACAGACTCATGTAAATCGTAGCAGCAGTTACCATCAGACCTTGGTTAGTGCATATATTCGAAGTCGCTTTACCGCGACGTATATGTTGTTCACGGGCTTGTAGCGTTAGCGTGAAGCCAACCTTACCATCGATATCAGTCGTCCGACCGACAATACGTCCCGGCATTTGGCGTACAAAGTTTTGTCGCGTACACATAAAACCAAAGTAAGGTCCGCCAGATGCGAGAGGTATACCCAACGGTTGGCCTTCACCGACAGCAATATCAGCACCGTGTTTACCCCATTGGCCGGGTGCTTTCAATGCAGCACACGAGATCGGGTTCACACAAGCGATTGCAAGTGCATTATGTCCATAAGCCCACTCACACAACATGTCGACATCTTCCAGTTGACCCAAATAATTCGGCTGTGGAATAACGATTGCGGAGAATGTCTCGTCTTCGTGTGGTTTTAATTCTTGGTAAGTGATGTGGCCGTACGTGGTATTGTAATCTAGTTCGACAAGCTCGATATCTTGTGATGAGACTATAGTTTTAATTGTTTGTCGATATGCAGGATGTAATGTTTTAGGTAACAAAACGCGGCGCGATTTTGTGCGGCGATTACTTCGCACAGCCATTAAAACGGCTTCGGCAAGCGCTGTGGCCCCGTCGTAGAGCGATGCGTTAGCAACTTCCATACCCATCAGGTTTGCGATCATCGTTTGGTATTCGTAGATGAGTTGTAACGCACCCTGGCTTGCTTCGGCTTGGTACGGGGTATAAGCGGTCAAAAACTCTGAACGTGATGCAACTTCCCATACTGCTGCAGGGATGTGGTGTTCATACGCTCCTGCACCGATGAAACACAGTGCGTGGTTGCGATTTTCTAAACTCAACTCACGCATGTGGCGGGTGACTTCGAGCTCATTCATTCCTTCGGGAATTGTATCAAGTTCGACACCATATAATTCTTTAGGGATTTCATCGAACAGGGTTTCGATATTGGCAACGCCAATCTTTTGCAGCATTGCTGCAATATCTTCTTCAGTATGGGGAATAAAAGGCATAGGTGTTACTCGTTGATTAAGTCTTGGTACTGATCATGGGTTAATAGATCGTCGAAGTCAGCCTCGTTATCGGGACGAATACGAAACAGCCAGCCTTGACCATAGGGTTGTTCGTTGACAAGGTTAGGTGTGTTATTTAATTCAGCATTCACTTCAAGAATAGTTCCACTCACAGGCGTATATACATCTGCAGCAGCTTTAACAGATTCGAGTACACTCACTTCTGTTTCGGCTGTAAGCTGACTTTCCACGCTTGGCAATTCGATATAAACGAGATCGCCTAACAGTTTTTGGGCGTGGTCAGTGATGCCTACACGAAAATTGCCATCAGCTTCTTGTGCTACCCACTCGTGTGTTTTCGTGTAGCGTAAGTTGTCTGGTATATCTGCCATGGTTTACTCCTATAAAGGCTTAACGATAATTTGGCCGTTTTTTACGAACCGTGGTTTAACAATACGTGCAATAGCGTCGCGGCCGCGAATATCGACGGCGCATTCACCTTTGAACGTCGTGGGTACGCGCGCGAGCGCAATCGATTTTTCGAGTGTGGGTGAAAAGCTGCCGCTGGTGATGGTACCGGTTTCGGTTGAACCTTTGATTTTGACGGCATATCCGCTGCGCATAATACCCTTGTCTTCTAAGATAAGACCAACGAGTTTGCTTTTTGCACCCTGTTGTTTTTGTAATTCGAGAGCGCCCTTGCCGATAAAATCACGGTCACTTGCGTCCCAACAGACGGTGAAACCTAAACCCGATTCAAGCGGTGTAACATGTTCATCCATATCTTGGCCGTAGAGTAATAAACCCGCCTCGAGACGTAAGGTGTCTCTCGCGCCAAGTCCGCAGGGGGTCACGCCTTGGTCATATAAGGCTTGCCAAAAATCTTTGGCTTCATCAGCAGGTAACGTGATTTCGAAACCATCTTCACCCGTGTAACCGGTTCGCGTCAGTAACCAGTTATTAATGAGCGCTGCTTCAAATTGTTGCAACGTGCTTGCGCCATCCATGAGGTCGGGCGATAACGCGTTCAAGGTTTTTTCGACGGCGTTAGGGCCTTGGATGGCGATCATGGCAAGATTGTTGTGAACCTGTACACCTACGGCATGACCGCTCGCTTGTTGGTTTATCCAATTCAAATCTTTTTCGCGTGTGGCTGCATTCAGTATGAGACGGTAATGGGCTGGAGATAAGTAATAGGTGATGAGATCATCTAAAATACAGCCGTGGTGATTTAGCATACACGTGTATTGTGCGGTGCCTGGATGGGCGAGTTTATCTACATCGTTACAGAGCAAAGTGCGCAGAAATTGTCTGCAACCAGTGCCAAGCAGATCAACAATCGTCATATGCGACACATCGAACATGCCGGCATCGGTGCGCACGGCCTTGTGTTCGTTGATTTGTGAGCCGTAATGTACTGGCATTTGCCAGCCATAAAAGTCCGTTATCTGTGCACCAGATTGGACGTGGAAATCGTAAAGAGGTGTACGTTTTGACATGATTAGCCTTACTCGCCAAACGGGCTTCACATTATAATCGGAGTTTTGTTAAACTGCTACAAGGAGTCGTCATTGAGGGAATATTAATGTCAGAATATACACATGTCTTGCTCGCTTCTGATCTTACAGAAGCTTCACACCAGGTTGCTGAGAAAGCGGCTGCAATCGCCAAACAACACGGTGCAAAGCTAAGCGTTATGCATATCGTTGAACCCATGCCAGCGTATGTCGATACCGGTGCTTACGCGGGGGTGACGGATATCGAACAAGGTTTGATTGAAGAAGCTAAGAGTAATTGTGCTGAGTTGTCGCTAACGTTAAATGTTGCGCCTGCTGATCAACACATCGAAGTTGGTCCGCCCAAATATCTTATTGTTAAACGGGCAGAAGAGTTGGGTGCAGATCTTATCGTTGTCGGTAGCCATGGGCGCCACGGTATGAGTTGGCTTTTGGGATCGACCGCTAATGCGGTTGTGAACAGTGCACACGTAGATGTCTTAGTTGTCCGTTATAGCGACTAATTAAAACCCCTGCATGAAGCGCTCAACATCGATGCCATAATTTTCCAAGAACTGATAGACGTTGCTTAGACGATCGGTTTTGCGGAATTTTTCGAAGACTTTAATGTAGCTTTTTACGATGTAAGCATAGTCATCTTGCGAGAGTAGTTTAAGAATACGTTCGGCCTTTGCTTCATCATCTAAATTACCGTACTCAAAGTGTTGGTACATGACCGCCATCAGCATAGCACCTTTCGATGCTTTGCGTGCTGGCGAACATTGGGCAATGCTTTGTAGGCTAAAGTCTAAGGCACGAGCCTGATCCCATTGCATCCATTCGTCAAAAAATGTCATGGCGATGTGGCGCGCGTAATCTATTTGTTTTTGGCTTTGTATTTTGCTTTCTTCCATGATGAGTAAATACAACATGGCGGGAATGACTGCTTCGACATTTGCCCAGGAACAGTTACCTGAGATTTGCACTGATAATGGTAGTGTTGTAATGGTTGTGAGATCGAGTGCTTGCACAAGACCATCATCGATGAAGTGGCGATCTTGACGTTTGTAAATTAAATTTTTGATGAAGTTGCGATTGAATTTTGAGGTGTTACCAATACGGTAGATGATAACAGTGCCATGGTCACGGCCGTATGCACCGCGATCACAACGAATTAAAATATCGTGCCAGTGAACGAGTGTGATGGCGTGTCCTGCAAATGCAACGGGAATAACAAGTGGCGCTGCGTGGAGTAGAGAATCGATTTGTTGTCTGTGTTTTGCAATGTCCATTAAGTAATGTTGAAACTTCAAAAGTTCACAGGCTGTAACGAAGGCATCACCAATGCGTCTTGTTAAATGATAGATATCTCGCCAATGTTTTGCGGCGTAATGATTTAAATAGTCGCGAAAGGAACTTAGTGCCATCGCGAGACTGAACTCTAAATAAAAACCTTCGAATTCCATTTCGAGGAAATTAAGTTTGGTGTCGACAATGTCGACGCGACCTTCTAGTTCGAAACGGTGGCCGAGTGATTTTGCATTAATAAAATCTTGGGCGAAGTTTAGATCGGCTTTGTATTGATAGAGTAAGTGTTTAACGCGTTGGTGTTGACGCAGTAGCGGCATAACGAGTACAGGCTGACCTGCGAGCGTGTATGCATTGGGATCAGCGCCCGCGCTAAGTAGTTTTTCGCAGATGGCGTAGTTATTGTTATCGGCTGCCCAGTGGAGAGCAGTGCGGCCTGTGAGATCAGGGAAGTTCACGTCAGGTTTCGCGGCCAACACGGCGTCTAATTTTTCGATGTCATTACAGATGACGGTTTGAATAAGTGGTGTGTAACCGTATTCATCGACTACATCGATTTTTTCGGCATTTCTTGCGACGTGAGCAACTTCACTTACACTGCCATAGATGATTGTTTTTGCGATAGACATAGATTACCCGCCTGGAACTTCTGGGGTTGGGTTAAAACCGCGTTCCAATTGTTTTTGGCGTTGCAGTGTCGGTTGTTTTTTCAATTCTTCGGTCGCCTCGTTTTCTCGTTCGAGTAAACTGTCTTCGGAGTATTGGTTTTCGTTAGGGGTACTCACGAGATCAGATGCCGCGCCCACCGGTTGCTCTGCAAGCAGAGGGTGCTCAACAAAATTAGGCTCCATACTACCAACGCCACTGTCATCGTCATCGCGGTATGGTTTGCGTGGTAACACTTTCCCAAACTTGCGGTGACCTTTGGCAAGCAAATCACTTAACTCTGTTTTTTCCTCTTTCGACAGTAAACTCATAATTGTGGCCGTCTTGTTTCAACCTAGCTATGTTAACTCCTATAAATTATAGGATAATTAAGGGCGAACTGGCTATGTTTCAAGCAGAGATTACCAAAAAACTTCTAATCTATTGATATTGAATGAAAAATTAGTGGTGGAGACTTTGTCATGTGATGGTAAATTAATTGACACCCCTCTGTATGCGGTGTATAATTTTTTACCTTGTTATATACCAGAATTTTAAGGTCTGAGAAATTCTATGTCACTCACCACTGAGATTAAGCTTATCGTTAATAACGATCTAAGTGGGCTTGTTGAATATGTCAAAAGCTCCGAGATACCACTATCTAATATATTAGAAAATCACATGAACAGAATCATAGAGCACTCGCGTTTGAACTTACTATACGACTTACTACGCGAGCTTGATGCATTCAATCAGGTGCCGAGTTATATTGTCGCGTTATCCTTAATGCCATTAGACGATGCTGAGACGGTTGTTGATGAAATATCCCTTGCATCAGAGGATTGGGTCTACTATCAAGCTGTTTTCAAAAATGACGTGGCTGCTGTAGAAAAACTCATCGCATCACCTCTATTTAAACAAGTTAAACACAAGCTTTTTACAGTTGCAGCAGGATTGGGCCACATTGAGATGCTGGCATTCCTTTTGGACTATGATAAGGAAATAACTACACAATTTACACCGATGCCGCAGGAACCACTCGACGATTTTTATGTATTACCACTTCATTTAGCCGTAATATTCAATCGGCAGTGTTCACTTGAGTTTTTACACAAGTTTGGTGCTGATTTAAATCAGTGTGATCACATAGGTTGTTCTGCCTTGCATATTGCAGTTCGAAATCTGAGAAGTGAACTTGTGAGCTGGCTACTCGATGCCGGTGTGAAGGTAAATACTAGGGACACCTATGACCAAACTGCATTCGATATTGCAATCGACCGTGGGGGCGATGATCTAACTATACTGACAGACCTGCTTGCGTATGGTGCGAATATTGAACATAAAAATGAGCATACTAAGGCAACAGCTTTGATCGTCTCAGTTAAGAACGAAGAGATACAAACAGTCGAGCTACTGCTTAGACATCACGCTAATACGCAAGTATATGATGAAGATGGTTGGATGCCCTTGCATTGTGCCGCTGAAAAAGGCAGCATTGCGATTCTAAAGTGTCTACTCAATAATGGCGCCACAGTGTTTGATGAAACAGAAGACGGCATATCTGCATTAGTAGCTGCAGCCGAAGAGAATAAAACCGAAACGGTGGTCTGTTTGCTAGATCAAGGTGCTGATATTTCGCCCCTTGTTAAAGACGGGCAGCTTAAGTTTATTTATCGCGCAGCATTTGAAGCTACTCTCAGTACAACTATCACGCTCGATAACTTGATCAAAAAGTCTAACTTTACGGCTGCACTCGAATTATTACGCAAGCAGAGTAAGAGTCCTACTGACTACCCATTACATCTTCGCTCAACAGATGGACGTAAGAACACGTTTTTACATCGTGTCGTTATGCACTATGACGGTAGTGAAGCTGCTAACGCGTGCTTAACAGGTCTGCTTGATCATCGTGTGGACCCCAATAGACAAAATATTGATGGTAAAAGTGCGTTAGATCTTGCCCCACCTGTTTATCAAAACAAATTGAAAAAGTTATTTTTCCCTGATGAGCATAAATTTAATCGCATTGCTGACACAACACTTATCGAAAATGTGCTTTTAAATTATTACTTGCCTAGTGAAGCTTGTAAGGTTGCAACTTATAGAGGCAGTGAGACATATCATATCCACCCTACAAAAATACATAAGATATTATTTGATGAATTAAACGGACTACTTGCGAACGCTCATTCATTAGCATTGCGCGTAAGGCATAACAATGAGAAGTTACAGTGCTTACAGTATACGTGCGCCACTTACGTAGAGAATAGTGCGGCGTCTGATGATGATGCTGAGTGGATTGAACCCTACACACTCACCCCTCTAGAAACCCGAAATTTATACAATCTCATCCGCAATTTGCAGCGGCTTGAAAGTTTTGTTGCACGACGTGAATGCTCACTCATGTCATCAGGCAGTATGAAACGACCACTCACGGAAGATGATTCTAAGACAATAAAAATTTCGAACGATCTGCTCACAACACTTCGTGAGGATATTATTGTTGAGGGGCGACCTATGACACCGTCTGACGATCGCAAAGGAAATAGCCTCACGCAAAATTCTTTATTCGAAAGTGAGACTAAAAGGCTTAAACCAGAAGGTAAAGAGAAACTTTCAAGAAGTCGTGGTCTTTGAGGCAGGAAGATTTCAATACTTCACGGCTCGTAGCAGTCTTTAATTGGTCGAGTAATCGACGATCTGTCTTGTCGAGTAGTTCTTAGAACGTTGTCAGCTTATTCTGCGATTCCTGTGCATCTCCTAGAGCATCTCTTAAATAACGCTCGTCATTAGAAAAATTGTTTTTTGATTAGAAAGTGATGAGTGGTTGTGCTTAACCTAACACCTGTTCAATCACCAAACATATAAATGTAGGGAAAAGGTTTGCGATATTGAGACGTATGTTGCATAAAATCCTCAATATTATTGAGGTGGCTAGTTCAAGGCGCAAATACAACCCCCAAGAATTAGGTAGTGATTTTTACGACTTCACAGCGTTAATCTTAGTGAATAAAGTTACCTTAGTTGTTTCTTCAAATGGTGGGTACGATGTTTAATTTTTTTAAAAAAAAAGTGAGTAAGGGACGTAATGAATACAAGAAAAGCAACACAAAGCGACAGAAGAAATTGATATCTGAGTATTTTGCACATGCTGAAGAAGATAGTGAATTATTCTATTCTACAACGAAACATGCTCATGTTAATGCAGTGAAGAAAGAGACAAAAATACTACGATGTATCGAAATGCGTCAATTTTATCTGCTCTGTGATATGATAAACAATGGTGTAAATATTCGTGAAGTTAACAAGCACAAACAAAGTATTTTTCATCTTACATTAATAGCAAATCGAGAAGTCATTTTCATTAAGCTCTTTGAAATGGGGCTATATTTCGAATCAGAGGATTGCTGTGGACATACTCCAGTTTACTATGCAGTTAAACACTCACGTTTGAAAGCTTTAGCATGTATTCTCGATAGGTTAGGGCCTAGAAAAAAAATTTACTATGGGCTAAACGACGAGCCAATTTTAATCGCATCAGGCTTAAGTAATTACAATGTTATTGATTTGTTATTAGAACGTATTTTGTATGACTTCTTCCACATACCATATACACTTCTTGACAAGTTGAGAGAAGAAGATATGAGTATGCTCGAATACATCGTGGCCGAGTTGTTGAATAAAGATGACTCTAAGTTATTACACTATAAGTTGCTAAGTTACGCAGTTTTAGTACGTGATTTTGCTTTCATAGACAAGTTGTTGCAACTACGACTTAACACAAATGCTTATCTCGCTTTAAAGAAAAAGTCGCCTATCTCAGAAGTTATAGATAACAAGGATCAATATCTTTTATCATTTCTAGTATCAAGAGGTATTCAACCTATAACGAAGCAAGAATTACATGAAACACTTAAACTACTAAGTGATGCACAAGCATCAACAACTCATTTTGTCTTTCGCACTAGAGAAGAGCCACCCTTGCGTGTTCTATTAGATGGATTACATTGCAATAGACGTGATGAGCATCATGCGAACAGGATATTTGTATATGCTCAGTATCTAGTTAACATTGATAAGAGACGTGATGAAAATATCTATGATCTCGCTCAGTTATTAGCTAGTGTCTCTTTAGAGTCTGCAGTTGATGAGTACTATACTAAGAAAATTTATTTTCTTGTAAAAAACCATGCAGATGTTTCAGTCAGAGATAAGTTTGGTATGACGCCACTTGATATAATTTTATTTCGAATGCATATATGCCAACTTAGATATCAGAAGGGTAAGGTAGATAAAAACTCTGAGTATATGAAACTGCGTATTGCGGCAATGATTGTATTATTATATTCCGAGTTTCCCATCCCTAATACCTATGAAAGTCAGATAGGTTTTTTGATTGCCATACATTTAAATGAGTTGGCAATCGTGTCACTTATGATAAAAAAGAATTTATACAGTACAGATAGAATTTACCTCGCTGAATCGTTATTTGAGGCAACGGTTCATAATAATACTGAGATTATTGGATTGCTGCTTAGTATTGGAGCAAACCCGGTTATTTCTCGAGAAACTTTTTTTAAAGTGGTGAAAGATAGAGAGAGTTGTCCCGTGTCGATTTCATGTTGTGAAAACTTTAAAAGTAATGTGCAAATAGAAAATTTTAATGAGATTTTTTCAAGAAAACGTCAGGAATTCTTTAATTCTAGATATTATTATCTTGTTAGCAGCGTAAGTAGTCCTGATGTGCGAGCAAATGTAAATAATTATGAGAAAGTTCACTATAATGGTTTTTACCAAGAAGCCGTGGCCCGGGTTAATAGTGTGAAAGAAGAGGAACTCTATTCGATAGCGATAGATGAGAATGTGCTCAATGGTATTAAAAAAAAATCACCACCTAAGAACTACAGAGTGCTAGTTGACAGACGAATTACCTATCAACATCGAGCTGTTGAGGGGGTTGTGATAGATAAAGTTGCCTACTCAAAGAACTACTCCTATTTGTTCCGTAGGTTGGCTCTTGAGCGGTATAATATGATTAAGCTTCATAAAATTATTTTCTCATGTGTACATGCGATGATAAATAGCTTAGCTAGGCCTAATAATATTGAAATACCTGTAGAGCTTGTTGGCTGTATTATCTACCTTATACAAAAAAACATGATGTTATTTGATAAACAAAAATTAGCACTTCATACTAATCAAGTGAGTCGAGCATCACGTATGTATAATGTGACATTTGGTAATTATAATGGTCTCTTTTTCCATAAAGAGCCTTATTTTACACTGAGGGAAAATGTTTCATTGCCATCTATTATTGAGCAAGGTTGGGATTGGTGCTCAACGTTCCTTGAAATTTAACTGTCCAAATTCATAATTGGTATTGACGCTTTGAGAACCAGTGATTAGTATTCTTTAAAATTATTACAAGTTAAATTATACTATGACAAGATGTTGCGACCAAAAGGCAGTAACCGAGATATGTACTCCGCTCTTTGAAAGTACACTAATCAATTACTTTCACTACTTGAGAGCCTATCCAGATGGGAAGGCTATACTATTAGCAACTGATGGTGATCCCTTAAAATATTGTGTTGAACATAAGCTTTGTCCAACCTTAGAGTCTTGGTCCCCAGATGGCGACAAATCTATTGTTTGGTCCGATCATTTCTTCGGTGTTTACGCGTTCGAGCCTGTTAATTTTGATAAAACAAAATCTGTTTTAAATGAAAAATTTAATCTTGATTATATCTTAAACTTTGTTGAGCAAAATGAACAGTATTATGAATTTTACGGTTACGGTATAGAAGGCACAACTGACAGTGATGAGGCGATGACCTTTTATTTAAAAAACCTAAATATGCTCAATGAGTTCCGCTATGTGTTTAAAGAACAAAGTTTTGAGTTGATAAATCATCATCTAAATACTAATAATTTTATTCATTTATATCCCGAACTGAAAGATAATGCGACAAAAAGTTTACAGAAAGTATTTTCTGTGCGTCCAAAAAATGATAATCAAGAGATAATTAAGCCGCCTCAAAAGTATCATTTATCTGGTAAGTATGAGGGAATTGTATTGACACACCGCCAGGTTGAAATTCTTCGCGCACTAAGTGAAAAGTTTTCTACAAAGAGAGTGGCTCAGTTGTTAAATGTTTCTCCACGCACTGTTGAAAAACATATTAATATTCTGCGACAAAAGCTAGACTGTATCGATAAGGCAGAACTATGTGTAGTGTACCGTACTATATTACCATCGATTCGTTGAGATATATAAGTTTTAGTTTTCTGTTGAGAGCGGTTAATGTCCATACAAGTCTAACTTGTAACTTCTTATCTCAACCCAAAGCTTGTTCTATTGCCAAACGTTTAAACGTTGGGAAATGGTTTGCGATGTTGAGACCCGTATTACGTAATGTTTTTAAGTAGGGGTTATCGTTTGAGAATAAAGCGTGGAAACCAGCCATTGCTGTTATGACGTTGCTAACACGACCGCGGCGAGCGCGTGCGTAACGGTTTAGGTAGTGAGGGTGACCTAGGTATCGTGTGGGCGTTTTTGTAAGTTGGTTAGCGAGTGCTGCAACGTCCTCTAAACCTAGGTTCATACCTAAGCCTGCAAGTGGATGTATGGTGTGAGCGGCATCACCTATGATGGTTGCGCCGTCTTGCACGTAGCGTTCGGCGTGGCGTCGTTTTAATGGAAACGAAAGGCGTGGGCCTACAACGGTTAATTCGCCTAAGTGATTACCGAAAGCTTTTTGTAGTCGGTGGTTAAAAGCACTCTCGTCGATCGCTTTTAATTCATTTGCTTCATCGTTTGTCGTCGACCAGACGATCGAACATAGATTATCATCTTCGAGTGGTAATAACGCAAGCGGTCCTGTTGGTAAGAAGTGTTGCCACGCAGTGTGTTGGTGTGGTTTTGTCATATGTACGGTTGTAACGAGTGCATCTTGGTGATACGCGCGCTCATCACATTTTATACCGAGTGCCTTGCGCACGAACGAATTCGCGCCGTCTGCACCTATGAGTAAGGTTGTTTTATAGGCATCGTCGATTTGCCAATGATTATCATGATAAGACAATTTTTCTATTGTGATATTATCAAAGCAGCTGGTGAATTGTTTTATATCTTTTAATAGCGCGTGGCGAATGATGCGATCTTCAATGATATGGCCAAGATGTGATTTGGCAACTTCGCTTCTATCGAAATGTATAGCTTGGTCTAAGTCTTTTTCCCAAACGGTCATGTGGTAATACTGACACGCGCGCGAGTTTTTTATGTCATCCCACACGTTAAGTTCTCTGAGTAAGTTTTCTGATGCGTGGTTAACGGCATAGACTCGACTATCGTAACTGTCTTCAAGCGTGGGCACTGTTAACTTGCGACCCTCTAGCAGTGCAACGCGTAAATTTAAAGGTCGTAATGCATGTGCCATCGCGAGACCGACACAGCCGCCACCAATGATGATGACATCATACGTTTGCATGAAGATCTCCGCGTGTTGTAAAGCCTAACGTTTGGCGTAGTAAGCTTTTTCTAACTAAACTGCAATTATCGAGTGCGATGAAAGCTGCACTGCGTATGATAGAAGCTATGCGACTTTCACTTGTTGCAGGGGTTAAAAGTTGGTGAGTAAACGTTGTCATGAATAACTGATCAGCGTGACGCTTTTTCTCGTAGATCTCGAGTGTTTTTTCACTCGCAAAATCATCACCCGCCTGCATAAGTACTTGCGCAAGAACATCAACATCGCGCAGCGAAAGATTATAACCTTGTCCAGCAACAGGATGCATCGTATGTGCTGCATTACCGAGTAACACAAGTCGATGAGCTGTTTGTTTGCGGGCATAACTGAAGTGCAACGGATAGACTAAGCGCTTACCTAACTTACGAAACCGTCCTAGACGATAACCAAAAGTTGCTTGAATTTTTTCAAGTAACATTTCGTCATCGAGTTTTTCATAAGCTTTGACAACACCGGTTGGTAACACCCATACACATTTATAACGATTATCGGGCATCGGTAACATCGCGAGTGGACCATGTTTGGTAAAACGTTCGTATGCTGTTTTCTCACTATTATCGACTTGCACATTAAAAATATACGCTTGTCTGTGATAGTTATGCTCTGTGAAAGAAAAGCCTAATGACTTGGCGAGTGTTAAATCACTTCCTTCGGCAAGGATTGCAAGACTTGCATGCACCGTTTGTTGTTTATCATTTTGCAGGATCGTCACTGTTGCGTTTTCATCATCCGCTTCGATCGCTGTCACTGTTGCAGGACACAGCCAGGCAATCTTAGGACTAGCCTCACAGCGAGTCGCTAAAGCGTGTTTTAATTGATTAATATTGACGACAAAGCCGAGTGCAGATAGCCCCTCTTTTTTAGCGCTAAGTATGTGGCTGCCGAAGTTACCACGACGAGAAACATGGACTTTCTCTAATGCGATACTTTGTGCTGCAATGTCTTGCCAGACGTTCAAATCTTGTAGTATCGCTTGGCTGCCGGGTGAGAGTGCGAGTGCACGACTATCAAAGGCTTCATTATAGCGATCGCTTGCTTGTTTTGATTCAACGACCGCGACTGTGAATCCGCGTTGCTCCATGGCGATAGCAAACGCAGCCCCGACGAGCCCACCGCCGCAGATTAAGATATCGTAGTTGGTTGTCGCTATTGAAGATTGCATACCTGAAGTGTGGGGTATTCCTGATATGGTGTCAAATAAGGATTCTAGTGATAGCTCCGACTATTCTGGCATCAATCCCGGAATAGTCTTGACTTTTCCGGGATTGATGCCAGAATAGTCGTGCTTGTAACTAACTGGAGAATGCCATGTTTAGGGCTCTACAGCCATATATCTTAAAAGACTTGGCGAAAAAGTATGTCATGCTAATGGGACCACGCCAGTGTGGTAAAACAACATTGGCTAAACAACTCATGACCCATTACGAGTACCTGAATTATGATAGCGCTGAAGATAGGCAAGTCTTGTTTGATAAGTCATGGGATAGATCTCAGCCGCTTGTTATTTTCGATGAAATACATAAACAGAAATCATGGAAACGTTGGCTGAAAGGTGTTTATGATACTGAAGGAATTCCTCCGCAAGTATTAATTACAGGTAGTGCAAGACTCGATCTCAATCACAAGGTCGGTGATTCTATGGCTGGTCGATATTTTGAATATCGATTACATCCGTTAGATCTCAGCGAGATCTGTAAGGTTGATCCAAAAGCTCAACCTCAGAAAGTATTTGAGACGCTTTGGCATTGTAGTGGATTTCCTGAGCCATTTATACAAGCAGATGAAACCTATTATCGACGATGGCGACGTACCCACCAAGACATTATTTTACGTCAAGATATGCTCGACCTTGTGGCAATACGTGATATAACTTCGCTAGAAAATTTAATCATTTTGTTGAAGCAACGTGTGGGTAGTAGTGTCTCATACCAGAATTTAGCTAGAGATTTAAGTTGTGATGCAGGAACTGTTAAGCGATGGTTAACACTGCTAGAAAGCTTGTATCTTATCTTTCGTGTTACACCATACCACAAAAATATTACACGTAGTCTTCTCAAAGAACCAAAGTTTTATTTTTATGATCATGTGATGGCAAACCCAGAGTCAGGTGCTAGATTAGAAAATATAGTTGCTGGGAGTTTAATAAAAGCGTGTCATTGGTTTGAAGATATCACTGGCTACCAAGCAAAGTTATATTACTTAAGAACAAAAGATGGCGTTGAGCTAGATTTTGTTGTTGTGATTGATGACATACCAAGTTTGATGATAGAAGTAAAAACTAAAGATGACGATCCGGCAAAAGGATTTAATCACTTTAGAAAATTTATGCCTGAGGCAGCCGCTGTGCAGTTAGTTAAAGATCTTAAAAGAGAAAAAACTTATCCTGATGGACTAGAAGTTCGAAGTCTAATACCTTGGTTGGCTGCTATTGATTTGGCAAATTATACGACTAAGTGATCTTTGATCTCAAACTCAAATGGAATGATGTCTATAAGTGGTGCATCAATACTTGATTTAAGCGTAGCGATGTTTTCTTCGAGGTAGGCCATGTTGGGGTCAATCGTGTTGGCAATCCAACCTAGGATCTCAACGCCAGCATGCTTGAGACAGGCGTTAGTCATAAGTGCGTGATTAAGGCAGCCAAGGCGCATACCAACGACTATGAGAACAGGAACGTTCAACGCAGTTATCAAATCAAGTTGTGTTTCTCTTTCATTGAGCGGTACTAATAAACCACCGACGCCTTCGATGAAAGTAATATCTGTCTCTTGCATGAGACCTGGCGTTAGACTTTCAGTAATTCCTGCGACAGAGAGTGGTACGTTACCTAAGTGTGGTGCAATCGGTGGCTCTATAGTAATCGGATTAATACAATCGTAATCAACACGTAAACTACTCGCAGCTTGTAACTGCAGCGCATCACTGTTACGAAGACCCTTTGCGGTTTGTTCACATCCACTTGCGATAGGTTTTAACCCAAGTGTTGTCTTGCCTTGAGATGCTAGAGTCTTTAACAGGTGACATGTGACATAGGTTTTACCGATATCTGTATCTGTGCCTGTAACAAATAGTTTTGACTGATTTTCAAATAATGTTGTATTCATACAAGTATCTCTTCATTAATGTTTTTGCCATAAAATATAACCGATGCGATACGTTAAACGGTAATAAGGTGTCGCCTCTGAGCGTGGAAAGTTTTTTTGAGCGTTGAGCCAAAATGTTTTGCCGCGTAATCCACGTTGAGTTGGCTTAACGCATGTATTCCCACCCGTTGCTTTAAAGCATGTGATCAAATCACTAAGTGATTTGCCGGTTTGTTGATGAGTTTGAATAGTGATTGTTGCATTCGTTAATTTGTCGGCTAACTGTGTCGCGTTCGGAAACGTATTAATGTTTAGCCCTGCTATTTTAAATTCGTTTAAGCTTCCTTCTAAAGGTATGGCAATGGCAAGCCAGCCACCGGGTTTTAACACACGTTGCCATTCTAAAAGTGTTGTTGCAAGCGATTGACTCCAATGTAAAGCCATCGATGCGAACACTGCATCAATACGGTTGTTATCAATAGGGAGTTTTGCAAAATCGGCTTGTAGTGGTAAGTAATCTGCGGCTTGCGTAATGTTATGTTTTGCGAGATCACACCACACTAAATCGGCCGTCGGGTAATAGTCGCGTAACTTCAGGCCAGCAAAACCAGGGCCTGCACCTACGTCGAGAATACATTCGGCATCATGGCATCGCTCACTAAGCATCGTTGCTAAGTGCAGAGCGATGTCTTGTTGCATGGTTGCCGTTTGAGGATAGACGTCAGCTATGGCTTCATAGCGCGTAGCGATCCGCCGGTTGATTGGATAAACTGCCATTAACAACTTCTAAAATAAATTCGTCTAATACGTCTTTACATTTTTCACCATGTGTTAAGAAAAGGCAATGGCCTGCGCCTTCAAGTAACGTCATGGTGAGTGGGTAGCAATCTGGCATAAGCGCGCTCGTGACTTGATGGGGCACTAAGCGGTCCTGGTCGCCGTAAATGAAGTGAACGGGACAGTGTGCGCTTTTTAGCGTCGGTCTGCCGTCGTGGCGACCGAGAATTGATAAATGATTGAGCAATATCGGGGTGTAAACATTTGCGCTCGGTAACAAGCTGTCTGTGATGAGATTGAGGTAATCATTGGTTAACGGCGTGTCTTGTAGTAATTTCGTAAAATAGCGTAAGCCCATGGGTGTATTTTGCTCAATCAAATTATAGAGCATGGCAAAACCTTCGGGTGAAATACCCGGCCAGCCTTGTTGGTTAATGAATTTTGGCGTGGTACCAATGCCGAAGATACCGACGATATCTTTTGGAGCCATTTTGGCCATTTCACACGCTATCATGCCACCATATGACCAGCCGACGAGTACGCATGGCTTGGGTATTTCTTCAACCATTGCGGCGACTAATTGTGTGAGATCGAAGGTGGGTAGTGCACTGGTGAGACTAGGTGCTGGCCAATCAAGAAGCACATTCGTATATTGGCTGGCATGGGTATGACAGAATGCTTCGAAAATGTGACTAGTGAACCCCCAGCCAGGGATCCAAACAAGTGTCACATCTTTTCCGGGGCTACCATTGTCAGACATGCTTGGCATCCTTTCACTAAGCGTCGCAAGGTAGCGTTAGTATGCCTGGCATTGAGGGTAACTCGCAAGAGGCTTTTGCCGGGTGGTACCGATGGAGGGCGCATAGCTTGTACCCAGAATCCTTGTTGCCAGAGTTGGTTGGTCATTTCGAGAGCAGTATTTTCTTCGCCCACTTGCCAAGTTTGGATGGCGCTCCCAGGGCGAGCTTGTTGCTGGTCATAATTTTTCACAAGTTCTTGCCAAGTCTCGATACGGTATTGCAATGCGGCTCGCGCCTTCTCGGCTTTGCTGATCACATCGATGGTGGTGAGCAATTGGCTTGCAATAAATGCGGGGAGTGCGGTGCTGTAACGTAGACTGCGCGCATATTGTTCGATGGCGGTGACAGCGGGCGCTTTGCCGGCAACAATAGCACCACTTGCTGCAAATGTTTTGCTAAGTGGACAGATGATGATAGCGACATCATCTTGTGTTAATTCTTGCGCGATGACTGCGCCGCGACCATTGGGACCTTCCAGTCCAAGTGAGTGTGCTTCATCGACGATGAGTAAACTTTGATAGGTTTTAGCGAGTTCGCTTAAGCGTTTTAAATCAGCACGGGTACCGAACATGCTAAAGGTGCTTTCGGTGACGATAAGGCTAGGTGTGTCGCGGTGTTTAGTGAGCAGTGTTTCTAAGTGATCATAATTGAGGTGAGAAAAGCGAATACACCGTGCGCCACTTTGTTTCACACCATCTAGAATCGACGCGTGGCAATCGTGGTCGGCAAAGATAATCGTGTCTTTATCTGCGAGACTTTGTATGACGCCGATGTTTGCCGCAAAACCGTTTGCAAACAGTAGTGCCTTATCCCGTTTTAAAAACATCGCGAATGCATTTTCACAGGTCTCGTGGATCGTCTCATAGCCGGTGACGAATGGTGAGCCGCCACTACCGCACCCATATTCACTATAGGCTTTGCGTGCTGCTTGAATAAGTTCACTGTTAAAGCGTAAGTTTAAGTGATCACTGCTTGAGAAATCCCAACACGCAACACCGTCTATGTCGATACGACCATCACTTAGTCTTCGGCACGGTGTGCGCTTACGCCAATGTTTTTTTAACTTGGTTTGGTTTAGCTTATTATAAAGATGCGATTCAAGCGGTAGCATGTAGCCCAAGCTCGTTCATAAGCGCTCGATCCCGTGCGCAAGCTGGGTTTTCCGTTGTTAATAATTCGTCGCCATAAAACATCGAGTTTGCACCAGCGAAAAAAGCGAGTGCTTGTGTCGAGTCATCCATTTCGCTACGTCCCGCAGATAAACGAATTCTTGCTTTCGGTAAACAAATTCGCGCGACAGCGATGGTACGAATGAACTCGAGTGTTTCGATAGGTTCGCGTTCGCCAAGTGGCGTGCCTTCGATACGTACGAGTTGATTAATGGGTACGCTTTCAGGCTGTTCTGGTAGGTTTGTTAATTCAGCTAAAAACTCGATTCTATCTTTGCGCGTTTCGCCTAAGCCTAAAATACCACCGCAACAAATTTTCATCGATGAGTTTGCGACGTGGTCTAGTGTTGTTAGGCGGTCATCGTACGAGCGTGTGGTGATGATTTCGTCGTAGTAGGTACGCGATGTATCTAAATTGTGGTTATAGTATTCAAGACCAGCTTCTTCTAGTGCTTCGGTTTGTTCTTTAGAAAGCAAGCCAAACGAGCCACAAGTTTCTAAGCCTAAATTTTTTATTTCTTTGATCATTTCTGCAAGCTTAGGCATGTCTTTTTTAGGAGGAGAGCGCCATGCCCCTGCCATACAGAAACGTGTTGCACCTTCGGCCTTAGCGCGACGAGCCTGTTCAATGACTTCTTCTGGATCGACAAGGGTATATTTATCGATATCGACTTTGCGGTGATGACCACTTTGCGAGCAATATTTGCAGTCTTCGGGGCAAGCGCCTTTTTTAATGTTACAAAGCGTTGCGAGTTGAACCGCGTTGGGATCGTGGTTTTCACGATGTATGGTATGGGCGCGGTATAACAATTCATTGAAGGGCAATTCGAACAATTGCTTAATGTCTTCAGGTGTCATGACTAACCAAAGAGTGATTTGTTTTCTGTCACTGCATCATATACCATGCCTTATCTCTGTCAAGCTTAAGAGTAAAGAGGTGCTATGACATCACAAACACAGACACATATTTGGCACCCGTGCGTTGCGTTGCCTGCTCAGGAAACGGTACCACCGTTGAATATCGTTCGTGCAGAGGGTAACTACATGCATACCCAAGACGGTCGGCAAATATTTGATGCGATAAGTAGTTGGTGGTGTAAAAACTTAGGTCATGGGCATCAGCGCTTGAAGCAAGCGGCGATGGAGCAGATACAACGTTTCGAACATACCCTGTTTGCCAATACGACTCACGATGTCACTATTAACCTAGCGCAGAAGTTATGCAGCTTTAATCCCAAATTTGAGAAAGTTTTTTTCGCGAGCGATGGTGCAAGTGCTATCGAGTGTGCAATTAAATTAAGTCTTCATCATCGTTTCTTAACCGAAGATGTGACGCGAAAACACTTTATATCGCTGCAACATGCGTATCACGGTGAGACATTAGGCGCGCTTAGTCTTGGTGATCTTGCCAATTTTAAAAAGCCCTACGAAGACTGTTGTTTTAAGCCGCGTGTAATAAACAACATACCTTATGTTACGAGTAAAGATGATCCCCTGTGGCACGATTGTGGTGAGCAGTGGACAGTAATCGAAAGTAAACTTTCAGAAATTGCAGACACGGTGACAGCAGTTATTGTCGAACCTCTCGTGCAGGGTTCTGGTGGAATGAAAGTGTATAGCGCAGATTTTCTTGGACGTTTGTATAACTTTGCTAAAGCGAACGATATTCATGTGATTGCCGATGAGGTGATGACGGGTTTTGGGCGTCTTGGCAAAATGTTTGCGTGTGAACACGCCGACATCACGCCAGACTTATTGTGTGTGGGTAAAGGACTTACCGCGGGTTACATGCCGATGAGTGCGGTTATTGTTAATCGTGATGTACTCGAACCATTTATGCAAACAGAACGTTACGATCGTTCTTTTTTACACTCCCACACTTACGGTGGACACGCGCTAGCAGCTGCGGTGGCGAATGCTGCGATAAGTGTTATTGAGAATTATAATCTGTGCGCACAAACGGCCAAGCGTGAAGATACACTGCGGGAGGCGTTTAAGGCGGTTGGTCGTGAGACAGGATTATTTAGTGAGGTACGCGCGCTTGGCGGCATAGTTGCTGCCGATATTGCAAACGCACCTGATAGTCTTACGATTCAAAAAGTAGGTTATGAAAATGGGATATTACTCCGTCCCTTAGGGCGCACACTGTATTGGGCGCCGCCACTTAATATTAATGAAAACGATATACAAACCCTACAAGAATTAACGATTGCAACATTACGGAGTGTTTCATCATGAATGAGCTTTCTAATACGCTAATAGCTATCTCACATGGTTTTCAAAAGACAATGCACTATTCGTTGATGGCACTTGGTGTGTTGTGGGGTGTGCATCTTGTGAATGCGCTCAGTGGTTATAAGCTTAATCGTTTGGGACTTATCCCTCGCAATGTGATGGGGATTCCCGGAATATTTTTTGCGCCATTTCTCCACGGTGACTTCAACCACTTATTTTTTAACTCGATTCCATTTTTTGTGTTGAGTAATTTTATTTTATTGCAAGGGACAGAAGTCTACCTGATGGTGACGTTCTGGGTGATACTGCTTGGTGGTGGATTGATATGGCTCTTAGGGCGGCAAGGTATCCACATCGGTGCGAGTAGTCTCATCATGGGCTACTGGTCATACTTGCTTATCGATGCCTATGAGCAAGGTACAACACTTGCGATTATCCTTGGGTTTATCGTGCTATATTACTTCGGTAGTATGTTTTTTAGTATTTTACCGAGCAAAGAGAGCACGTCGTTTGAAGGACACTTCTTTGGTATGTTGGGTGGGATTGGAACCTATTTTTTATTACCCCATCTTTTTTAAAGATTCGCTAATATCAAGATCGACTGATGCAGGTTCCGCGAGTGTAATCTCGATTGTGTGAGTTCTTTCTCGTAAGGACTTTTCGGCTGCATCACTATGTAAAGCTTTACCTACCTTACAGAAATAAATGAGTGGGGTACTGCCCTCATCGGAATGCAACACGAAGCCAAAGATTCGCATAGGTGAGTTGGCTTTCTTTAGTTCGTACCTAAGTTCTTGGCGCGAAGTCACACCATTGATAGAGACGTTAACATAGAAAGGACCACCTTCATTTTTTAGTGGGCGTATACCGTTACCCTTTTTCGTCAATCGTGCAGGCACATTGAGATACGTTTTCATAATGTCAGAATGTTGTTTCGTGATAGTATCTGTGTCGAGTATCATATAATGGTTACATCCTGATCTACTGCGGAGAGGTTTTATCGCTGGGTGGTTTGTTGTTATCAAGCCACTAAGCCAGCTTGTCGGCGTGAGGGATGTACCTTCATCATTACTTTTTTGTTTCTCTTTTGCCTCTGCCCATTGTTCTTTTAATTGCTTGAGCATATCTGCGCCAAAAAATGTGTGGGGGGTTAGGGTGTCTCGTTTTGGTTTGCCAAAGCCTGCACTATCAGGACCGTCCTTGCATGCTCTTTCAGTCGGTGGGCTGTCGCTGCTTTCTGAGCTTTCGGGTACATAGTTGATATTATGCTCGATTAATTCTTTTTTAATTTTTTTACCTTCATGACTCTCCCAATCAAAATGTTGACAGAATGATTTCGCCAGGTAGCGGAAAGCAATGAAACATTTATATTCCATGGTAAGTTGCATGAGATGGCTACTGAGAGAGTGAGTTGGAGTGAATCTACCAGTGTGAAGTTTTTTCGTTTGATATAAGATTTCTGTGTTATTAGTCTTGGTTGCTGCTTCTAATAAATACGTGTATTTATTATCTAAGGTTAACTTAGGGATTGGTTTCAAGATATCTATCGTAACGCCTCTTTTATTGAAGGCGTCTAATAACATAAGAGCTCGTTTTAAGTTGTTCGTAGAGTCTGCTTTTAGTCGTTCATAGAGATCTTTTTTGTTTTTAGCCGCAGCCATATGAGTAAAACTTACAAGTCTAAGTGCTTTTAATAAGAGAGAACGCATAAACGCTTCAGTTAGATATGCGTCATAGGCATACTCGAAAGAACCTTCGTATAAAAGTGTAAATAATTCGAAATAGTCTGGTTCTCTTCTTGATATGTTATCTGTAAGCTCAATAAATAGCGCGGTTATGCTATTTTCTTCAAGTCGTCCAGAGTGAAATAAGGAAAACACACAATCAATATCGTTATGTCTGAGTGCTTGTACGACAGGTGGTGCGCCATCTTTAGCGCTTGTTACATTCGGACAAGCATGGTTACGTAGTAAGACTTCAATATGTTGATGGCGTTTCGCTCTTATCGCTTGTTCGAGGAGTGTGCCATTTGTATATTTATAATCTAAATTTTTAGCATGTTGGCAAAGCAATTCGAATTGGCGAAAGTATTGATTTTGTATTTTACGAAAGCCATAGCTTTGGAAGTGCTGCTCAACAGCAGATGTTTTAAAGCCATCAGACATAAACACATATGAGGTGTCTATACCTTCCTTTAACGCACGTTCAATTACTTCGGTGTCTAGGATGGGCTGAGTGTATACGTTTAGTCCGAAGTTGTGATCAGGGCTGAACGATTGTGTTGGGAATAAAGCTGGGTAATACCTACTAAACAGTGTTTTCAATGGTGCAAATTGCTTGCTGACTAAGAAGCCTTTTAAATATTTTAAGTATTCAGGACCGAGTAGATCATATCTAAGGCCATTGTCGAGGAGAAACTTGAGCATGCGCGCGCTGTTATGCTCCGCGAAGCTATTAAATGGCCACGTTCCTATTTGCCAAATTTTAGGACCTCGTATAGCGCTTAAGTCAAAAACTTTATGCCCATCAATTGTTAAATTATTTAGGAGCGCTAGCGTTTCCCAATTGCGTAGGAGAAGTGCAAACTCGAGGTAGTTTGTTTTTACGTCACACCTTTTTTTTGTTATTTTTTTTGATGATTGCACGTGTAAAGTAGCGTCGAACTCATACGAGTAATCGATGTTGCCGTGCTCCACAAGAGTATCTATTAGTCGCTGATTATCAGCGTGAAGTGATGACCCTAGCGGGGTTATGCCGCCCGTTGTAATAGGAATGTTGGCGTCAGCGCCTTTTGTTAAACATTCGAGAATGATGTCACATTGTTTTTCAATGTATTCAGCTTTCTTTAGCTGTAACTCTGTGAGCAAATGGAGAAGCGTGTATTCTCCTTCAGGCTTGTAGATAAAATCGGGTGCGTGGCGAATAGGGATACCTGTTACGACAGCTGCGTTGATGTCACGTGCTTGCGTAAGATATATTTCTAATAGTTTCCAACCCTGTTTCATCGTGCGATCGTTATGCGGGTTTAGATAGTGACCCAAAATGAATTCAAGTGTCGAGTTTTTTCTTTCCTTTCGACTCGGAGTAGTTTCACTGAATTGCATGTGCCATGACGGTTCGTACTGAGTTTCGATGTGTGCAATGACCTCCAGGGGTGTACTACGATAGACTAGGTATGCGAGCAACGTGATATCTTTGAAACTAGTTTGGATAAAATGGTCACGACCTGTGTAAGTGGTGTTGATCGAGCGTTTGCCTTTACTTAGGAATGATTCGATGAATTTTTTCTGTTTGTCGAGGTTCCCATTGAAGCTAATTAGATCATTGACTAGCGCTTTAAGCTCGCTGAGCGCTCCTGATCTAGAGGGTGTTTTAGGTTCTTGCTTATCTGTTCTTGATGGTTGCTTGCGTCTTCTTCCTCTACCACGTTGTTTAGGCATAATTTCTCTCGTTAAGTGTTTGACATCTATGAGTTACTCAGTATCTCGCAAGTGTACTCTATTATACCAATATGTGCAAATCCTACACTTTTCAAACCGGTTAAAATCAGCGATAATGTGTCTTTGGGGGTGATAAAACTATGCGACGATCATTATCGTATAACCACATAACCTATCTTGCCGCGGCGGTCACGATTATTTTTTGGGCGTCTGCGTTCGTGGGTATTCGTGCGACCATCGACGCTTACAGCGCTGGTTCACTTGCGCTATTGCGCTACTTGATATCTTCTGTACTGATGGCAGTCTTATTTTATACGCAGAATCAGAAGCCTACAAAACTTGAAGGTAAAGACTGGTTCTATATTCTCATCTTAGGCTTATTGGGTTTTTCTATTTACAACGTCGCGTTAAACAGTGGTGAGCGCACGGTTCCAGCTGGGATCGCGAGTTTTATCATCAGCCTCATTCCGGTGTTCATGACGGTGCTTGCTTATTTTTTCTTAAAAGAGCCTGTGTCAAAGCGTGGTTGGTTGGGCGTTGCAGTCAGTATCTGTGGGATTCTCGTGATTGCGATTGCGCAACAAGTTGGTTTTGCGTTGGATTTAGGCGTTTTGTTGGTCTGTATTAGTGCGCTTTCGGCGGCGGCATTTCATGTGATGCAAAAACCGATGTTGCGAAGGTTTAGCGTTGTCGAATTGAACACCTATGCGATCTGGGCTGGAACGGCTGCTATGTTGGTGTATACACCACAACTACTACATGATGTATCTAGCGCATCGTTCAACTCGACGATGTGGGTATTTTACTTAGGTATCTTCCCTGGTGCGATCGCGTACATGTCTTGGAGTTTTGTGTTATCACGCGTGCCTGCGTCAATTGCCGCGAGTTATATCTTCACGCTGCCACTCGTTGCTACCTGCATGGGTGTATTGATGTTGCACGAGCGGCCTAATGTTTTATCACTCGTTGGCGGAGTTATCGCACTGCTAGGTGCAATTCTTGTAAATTTTCGTAAACGATCACTTGAAATGAAGCACTCTCCTGAGTAGACTTAACGTCCCCGTTAAAATAATCCAGTTGAATTTAGTGTGCAGTGTTATTAGGTTGAACAGGTTTCAAAGTAGGTGCACGTCATGCTAGTCGAAGTAACAGAACGTTGTTATACGGCAGAGATGCCACTACATCGTCGTGTTGAGTTGGCGTTACAAGCTCATCTCGACACACAAGATGCAGAAGTCCAAAAGGAATTGCACAGTTGGTTGTTAGACGTAATGGACAATGCACTGATAAGAGCGGTGATGTTTCATACGGACGGTAATCAGTCTTACGCAGCGCGTCTGCTAGGTATGAGCCGTACCACGTTGCGAAAGAAGTTAGCGCAAGCTTGCGCGTAGTTTTTTTATAATCGATGTCAGGCACTGACCCTGTGCACACGCACGAGCAGTGACCAAAGGACGATAATACAATGCCCTTAGGGTTGGCCTAACATCGCCTGTGTTTTTTAATGAGGAGAATGTTATGCCTTCTATCCATAGTTTACAGCGCAAAAAAGATGCGGGTGAGGCGATTACCTGGCTCACTTGCTATGACTATACGTTTGCAACGTTGCTTGCTAAAACCGATATTGATGCCGTGTTAGTCGGTGATAGTTATGCGATGGTTATGGCGGGCTATAGCAACACTACACACGCACGTGTATCGCAATTAGCGTACCATACCGAAGCTGTCGCGCGCGGTATGCCGAATAAACTCATTGTTGCTGATATGCCTTTTTTATCCTACCGTCAATCACTAGAAAAAAGTGTGCAAGCTTGCGGAAAGCTTATTCGTGCGGGCGCACAAGCAGTTAAGATTGAAGGGACTTATGGCAATGAAGCGTTGATACGCCATCTAGATGAATCGGGTGTGCCTGTTGTCGGTCATATTGGTTTAACGCCACAACTTATCCATGGTATCGGAGGTCATCGTTTACAAGGGCGTAATGATGACGATGCAGTAGAGTTACTGAATCAGGCTAAAACGTTACAAGACGCTGGTGTCTCGGCGTTAGTGCTTGAGTGCATGCCAAGCAGTCTTGCGAAAAAAATAACAGAGACGTTGCGTATTCCGACGATTGGTATTGGTGCCGGCGCTGCAACCGATGGCCAGGTTTTAGTGTTACAAGATATGCTCGGTCTTAATCCTGCGTTTAAACCAAAGTTTTTAAGACACTTTGCCGATGGAGAAAAGCTCGTGATGCAAGCGGTTGCAGATTATGTCAATGCTGTACAGGCGATGACATATCCTAGTGACGTTGAGAGTTACGCATGAAAACTTTGAGCGGTATCGAAAGTTTTCGCGAGATTCGAAAAACACTGTCAGACAAATCAGTTGGTTTTATTCCAACAATGGGTAATTGTCATGCGGGTCACGTAAGTTTAGTTGAGCGAGCCCGTGCAGAAAATGATATTTGCGTGGTGAGTATTTTTGTTAATCCCACCCAGTTTAATGATTCGAAGGATTTTACTTCCTACCCTAAGTCACTGGGAGAAGATAAAATGTTGCTCGAGCGTTGTGGCTGTGATTACTTGTTAACCCCTAGCGTAAAAGCGATGTATCCCGATAACTACACTTGGCAAGTTCAAGAAACACATTTAAGCCAAACGATGGAAGGATTCGCGCGGCCCGGACATTTTACGGGTATGCTGACTGTTGTCATGAAACTATTGCAGTGGGTAAAACCTCAGCGTGCGTATTTTGGCGAAAAGGATTATCAGCAATTGCAATTGGTAAAAGCGATGTGTGAAGCGTTTTTTATTGATTGTGATATCGTGGCGTGTGAGACTGTGCGTAATGAACTGGGGTTAGCACTTAGTTCACGTAATCAACGCTTGAGCGCGAAAGGGTTAGAAATGGCAGCGCAATTCCCACAGCTGTTGCGTGCTGCAACATCACGAGATGAGGCAGAGTTTATGTTAACTAATGCTGGTTTTAGTGTTGATTACGTCACGGAGCAAGACGGACGACGTTTTGCTGCAGTGTCACACGAAGGTGTTAGACTTATCGATAATATTGTTTTGGATGCCTCATGACAGAACCAACCGATGGGCTAAATCAACGTTATATTACACAAGGCTTACACGACTATCCCATCGAGGTAAATGTTTTTGATACGGTGACATCGACGAATGATGTCGTAAAAGATTACATCACTCCCACAGCATATCATGCGGCCATAGCAGAAACACAGACTGCGGGACGTGGCAGGCAAGGTCGTGTGTGGCATTCACCAAAAGGAAAAAACATTTATTGCTCGCTAGGTTTCATATGGCCTAGTGTCCCACACACATTATCGGGACTACCGCTTGCGATAAGTCTCGCCATTATTGATGCATTAGTGCGTGTTGGTTTTGAAGATAGATTAAAAATCAAATGGCCTAACGATATTTTTTTTAGTGATGCAAAACTTGCGGGCATACTCGTTGAAACGACATCACTTGCTAAGAATCAGCAACAGGTTGTGACAGGTATCGGGATTAATTGTAATAGCAATGAAGATGATTTGTCGTTGTTGACACAAAAAGCGATATCACTTGCAATGATTAAAGGTAGTGAGCAAGTGCGTGAGCCAATCATCGTTGCACTTTTGCGCTCGGTTATTGAGAGTTTAGAGCAATTTAAAGTGCAAGGCTTAGCCCCGATAGTTGCGCGCTGGCCACAATACGATTTTATGCGCGATAAAAAAATTACGTTAAGACAATCTACGACGTCATGGCAGGGGCGAAGTTTAGGTATTGATGAGCGCGGTTATTTACTACTTTGTGATGAGAAGCAAGAGGTTCACGCTTTTTCTTCTGGCGAAGTTACGTGGTAGTGTCGATTTCGCCACGGTTCAAATGTCTTACCATGCCGACACCGTTTATGAGATGTTTGTTGGCGCGCGCTTTACCATAATAAAGCACCGTATTATTGCCCGACAAAACACTGCTATAGCTTTTATGGATCGTTCCTGTGAAATGATTATTACCCACCAGGTGGAGATCAGCTTTTTCAATTGATAGTTGTCCTGCGTGAATATGGTTTTTACCATCGAGGCGGGCTGTTAAGCGTTTCGTTGTTCCGCGGATCTGACCGTGGTTATGGCCAGTGAGGGTGACAACAAGTTTATTGTTTTGCACATTTTCAATGGTAAAGAGATGTTCGCCATCGAGGTGTACGCCACGGATGTTTGGTGCGGAGATAGCGAGTTGGTTATCGCTACTTGGCTTGAGCGTCTCGCGCGGCTCTACAAAAAGAATACCGTGTTTGACGTGCATATCGATATAGGTATGGAGGTTATCATCCGTCTTGACGGTGACGAGTTGTTTGCCACCGCAGGCAATTTTGATATTAAAATTACCAGACACACTTACTTGTTCAAAGGGTGGTAATGGTCTTGTGTTTTCCGTGATATGGCCATTGCCATGTTGAGACTGATCGCTACAACCGGTTAAAGCGAGGGCAAGGATTAGAATGATAACGCGCATTTTTTATCCAAAACTTAACGACACGCCATAGTTTAACATAAATTAACCAAATCCTGCTACAATAGGATTTATTTTTACCGGATCTAAGTATGTTTAGTGGTATCACCCAAGGCAGTTTCCCTTTTACAGTCGTCGAGTGGTCGCCAGAGCTTTTGACCTTTAATGTTGATCTTAATGATGAACTGGTTGCTGGTTTAAAAGTCGGCGCGAGCGTTGCTGTCGATGGTGTGTGCCAAACAGTGGTTGCGATTGATGGTTGCACGGTGACTTTCCAAGCGATGGAAGAGACATTGCGGCTCACAACACTTGCGCAACACGAGACAGGTGATCGTGTCCATATCGAACGCAGTTTGCGCTTTGGTGATGAGGTGGGTGGTCATATATGTTCCGGTCACGTTGACGGTATGGGTGTGATCACGAACAAAGTGTTAAGTAATGAACAATGTCACTTGCGCATACGTGTACCACTTGAATGGATGCGCATGATCGTGCCAAAAGGCTTTATTGCTGTCGATGGTTGTAGTCTTACCGTCTGCGAACCCGATAACGAAGGCCATTTTTCTGTTTATTTAATTCCTGAGACCCTACGCATGACGCAGTTTGGCGCGCGTGAAGTCGGTGATAGTGTTAATATCGAACTCGACGCGACGACAAAAAGCGTTGCCCGACTTGTTGAATTCATGCTTGCTAACAGGTAGCGCAGTATTCGCAATTTTATCTTTATTCCGCTACAATTCGGTTCTATGGAGACGCAAAGTATCATATTTACGATATTCCTAATTTTCACTGGTGCTGCGGTGATGTCTACCGCTGTCTTATACACGAGGCAGTCTTTACTCGTTGCGTATATTTTGCTCGGTCTACTCATGGGACCGTGGCTACTCAACTGGGTCGGTGAGATCGGTCAAGTTAAGCATGTCGGTGAAGTGGGTATCATTTTCTTGTTATTTCTCCTAGGCCTGCATTTGCAGCCACAGAATTTGTTGTGCATGCTACAAAAAGTAAGTTTGGTCGCCATCGTAAGCTCGCTCATCTTCTTAGCGATGGGCTTTGGAATCTGCTACGGTTTTGGTTTTAGTTTTACGGAAAGCCTGCTTGTCGGTAGCGCGATTATGTTTTCATCGACCATCATTGGTTTGAAGTTATTACCAACGACGATCCTCCACCACCAGCACACAGGTGAGATGATGATAAGTGTGCTGCTTATGCAAGATATTATCGCTATCATTTTACTCATCGTCGTCCAAGGTATGGGACAACAATCCATCACGCTGCCAGAAATTGGGCTCACCATCATCGCCTTGCCGGTACTCGTATTAGTCGCGTTTTTTTTCCAACGCTTCATACTCGTCAACCTCATACGCAAGTTCGATAGAACCCAAGAATATATTTTCATGTTATCGATTGGTTGGTGCCTAGGTATGGCCCAACTCGGCGAATGGATAGGCCTATCTGCTGATATTGGTGCTTTTGTCGCCGGTGTCGCTCTCGCAGCGAACCCCATTTCGCTATTTATCGCAGAGAGTCTAAAGCCCGTACGGGATTTCTTTTTAGTGATGTTCTTCTTTGCCATCGGGGCTGCGTTCGATTTCAGTTATATCGATAAGATTTGGTTGCCCGCACTGCTTCTTAGTGTTGCCATTATGATCGTCAAGCCACTTGTCTATGCTATCTTGCTTCGTTGGATCGGCGAGAAGCAGCAGGTGGCAACTGAAGTGGGCGTCAGGCTCGGTCAAGCTAGTGAATTTACGCTGTTCGTTGGTGCACTCGCACTAAGTAGTCAACTTATAAGCGCTGAGGCCAATTACCTTATTCAAGCTGCCACATTGCTCACTTTTATTGCATCGTCGTATTGGGTTGTATTACGCTACCCGACACCAATCGCTATTAGTGATAAGATGCGCCAAGATTAATGCTACGGAGGGATAACACATGAGGCTGGTCATAGTTTTAGCAGCGCTCGCGTTGGAGCGTTATGCGCATATTGGCGCACAAATTCAACGGTTTAACTGGTTTGAATCATACGTTGGCTTCCTTCACTCAGTTGTTAAGTCTGAGAGTATGTGGGAGAGCTGGCCCGGTTTCTTTATCGTAAACGTACCACTGTGGGTTGTCGTTGGTATCGTCTACTATGCATTGTGCAACGTATTCTTTGGTCTATTTGGTTTGATTCTGGGCTTGATTATCGTTTGGTACTGCCTCGGGCCAGACGATTTGTTTAAAGCGTATGAGGATTATAAGAAAGCTTGTGAAGGTGATAATAAAGATGCTAAGAAAGATGCGATTGCCGCTCTCCTTGGTAAGGCTGCACCTAAAAGCAACGCTGCGACATATCGTGCCCTGACAGAGACTATCAGCACAAAGTCTTATAACGAATTGTTTTCTGTCATCTTGTGGTTCTGTCTATTAGGTCCTCTCGGTGCGTTAGTGTATCGCGTGTTGTCGCTCAGTGCATTGCAGAGCAAAGAAGCATTTGCGGGTGTTGCTGCGACACTCAAAGGTTATGCGGATTGGATCCCAACTCGCCTGACGGTTATCTTATTTAGTTTTGCAGGTAATGCCGCGAGCTTCAAACATTTGATGAAACACTTGATAGCTGGTCCAGAACAAAATGAAGCCTTATTATTCGATGCATCATTGACCGCTATTAATGTTGATAAAGAGGGTGAGGGAACAGCAGAAGAAACACAGAATATGATGGATCTTGTTGAGCGTTCTTTTATCGTGTTACTCGTTATCTTGGCGGTATTTGTTGTGGGTACGTTACTCTAGGATCTGTATTGCATAGTGAAGAAATATAGGAGCAAGTTCGTGCGCTATCTGTCACTCATCGTGGTGTTTTTAATAAGCTTAACGGCGTGTAGCTCTTTGCCGGAACAAGGCGCTAAAACATCATATCACACACCCCAAGATCCAAAAGTGATGCGTTGTGTTAAACAGTGTGATAATGCAAGACAACTTTGCAAACGGTTGTGTAAACGAAAGATTTGCCCAAAAGATACAGCAAGTGCAAGCCACTGCGAAAAGGATTACGAGGCCTGCTATCAACGCTGTGGTGGTGTAGTTAATAAAGATTAATGTTGATAGAGGTGATCATGACAGATAACCAAAACTTACAAGATATCGATCCGACAGAAACACAAGAGTGGCTTGATGCATTGCGTGCCGTTCTGGATAACGATGGGCCGGAGCGAGTTCAGTATCTTATCGATCAATTAATTAACGCAACGACACACGAAGGTATTGCCTTACCCGCGTGTATCAATAGCGATTATGTGAATACGATCAAACCGGAACAAGAAAAAGCAATTCCACCAGATAATGGTGTTGCAGCACGCATTCAGGCACTTATTCGCTGGAATGCGGTTGCTATGGTTCTTCGTGCGGGTAAGCGTGCGCCAGACGTAGGTGGCCACATCGCGAGTTATGCCTCGGCAGCAACACTTTATGAAATTGCATTCAATCATTTTTTTCGTGGACCAGGTAAAGAGCACTTAGGTGACTTAATTTATTTCCAGGGCCACGCATCACCAGGTATTTACGCCCGAGCTTTTCTCGAAGGTCGTATCGATGAAGAAGCGTTAGAAAATTTTCGTCAAGAAGTTTTTGGTAAAGGTTTGTCTTCTTACCCACACCCCTGGTTAATGCCAGACTTTTGGCAGTTTCCAACTGTCTCAATGGGCTTGGGTCCAATTCAAGCGATCTATCAAGCGCGCTTTTTAAAGTATCTCGAAAACCGCGGTTTGCAGAAACAAGGTGATAGAAAAGTTTTTGCTTATCTTGGTGATGGTGAAACAGATGAGCCTGAGAGCCTAGGTGCACTGTCGCTTGCTTCGCGTGAACATTTAGATAACTTAGTTTTCGTTATCAATTGTAACTTACAGCGTTTAGATGGACCGGTGCGGGGTAACGGTAAAATCATTCAGGAATTAGAAGCCGTATTTCGCGGTGCCGGTTGGCATGTCATCAAAGTTATATGGGGTAAGCGTTGGGATGCGTTACTCGCACGCGACAAAAATGGTTTGCTCGTTAAGCGTATGAATGAGTGTGTTGACGGTGATTACCAAGCGTATAAAGCAAACGATGGCGCCTATGTCCGTGAACACTTCTTTGGCGCCTACCCAGAGTTGAAAGCCATGGTTGAGCACATGAGTGATGAGGAAATCTGGCGATTGAATCGTGGTGGCCATGATGCGCAAAAAGTTTTTGCGGCATACTCAGAAGCGATGAAACATAAAGGTAAACCCGTTGTCATTCTTGCTAAGACTATTAAAGGTTATGGTATGGGGGCTGCTGGCGAAGGACAAAACATCACACACCAACAAAAGAAAATGGGTGTTGAAGACTTAAAAGCATTTCGTGATCGCTTTAATATTCCTATTCCCGATAGTGAAATAGATAAAGTACCTTTCTATCGCCCTGCTGACGATAGTCCTGAGATTCAATACTTGCGTAAGCAGCGTGAAGCGTTAGGTGGTCCTGTGCCCGTGCGCCGTCCAAAGAGTAGCGACACATTAAAAGTTCCTGCGCTTGAAACGTTCGAACCGATTTTAAAAGGATCGGGGGATCGCGAAATTTCTACGACGATGGCGTTTGTTAGAATGCTTAACTTACTCTTGCGTGATAAAGAGTTTGGTAAACATATTGTGCCTATCGTACCTGATGAGTGTCGTACGTTCGGTATGGAAGGTATGTTTCGTCAATACGGGATCTACTCATCGGTCGGCCAATTGTATAAACCAGTCGATTCCGAACAAGTTATGTGGTATCGCGAAGCTGTCGATGGACAAATTCTTGAAGAAGGTATTACCGAAGCAGGCGGCATGTGTTCTTGGATCGCGGCGTCTACATCATACAGCAGCAATGATTTACCGATGTTGCCATTCTTTGTTTTTTATTCAATGTTTGGTATGCAGCGCGTAGGCGATTTAGTCTGGGCAGCTGGAGATATGCAAGCGCGGGGCTTTTTGATAGGTGGTACAGCTGGCCGCACAACGCTAGCGGGCGAAGGCTTGCAACACCAAGATGGCCATAGCCATTTATTCTCAGCACAAGTGCCTAATTGTATCAGTTACGATCCAACGTTTGGTTACGAGCTTGCGGTTATTGTTCACGATGGTATGAAGCGCATGTTCGAACATCAGGAAAATGTGTTTTATTACATCACCGCGATGAATGAAAATTATCATATGCCCGAGATGCCTAAAGGTGTTGAAGAAGGGATTATCAAAGGCATGTATTGTTTACGTGAGCCTAAGGGTAAAGGTAAGCATCTCGTGCAATTACTTGGTTGCGGTACGATCTTGCGCGAAGTGATTGCTGCTGCAGATATATTAGCAGAAGAACACGATATCGACGCTGCAATTTGGAGTGTGCCTAGTTTCACAGAGTGTGCTCGTGACGGCCAAGCCAATGAACGCGAAAGACGGTTCGCACCAGAAGGTAAGCATGAGCCGTGTTATGTCGAAGCGTGTTTGAATACGTATCAAGGTCCGGTCATTGCGGCGACCGATTATTCTCGTGCCTATGCAAATCAAATACGTGAATTTGTGCCGCATCGTTATACCGTATTAGGTACCGATGGTTATGGACGCAGCGACACACGCGAAGCGTTGCGCGATTTCTTTGAAGTCGATAGACGCTATATCGTTGTTGCAACGCTCGCGACATTAGCCGATGAAGGCGTTATTGATCGTAAGCTCGTAACCAAAGCGCTTAAGAAGTATAAGATAGATACTGATAAACCATGTCCCACAACCGTTTAATGTATGAGTAAACATTATGTCGAAAGAAACGATTGTACGTGTGCCTGATATTGGCGGCACAGATAATGTGGAAGTGATCGAAATTTTCGTTCAAGCGGGCGATGAAATTTCAAAAGATGACTCGATTATCACGCTTGAAAGTGAAAAGTCGACGATGGAAGTCCCTGCACCTTCAGGTGGCAAGGTCGGCAAGTTGCTTATTGCTATTGGCGATAAGGTATCAGAAGGCGATGATATCTTAACGCTCGTTGCAGAAGCGTCTGCAGCGCAAACGCAAGACGATGAGCCGGAAGCGCAAGTGTCTGACCAAGAAACGACGGCAGACGAGGCGAGCGAAGAAGCAGCTCCTGCTGAGAGTGGTCAAGCAGTTAGTCAAGATGTGGTTGTGCCAGACATTGGTGAATCACAAGAGGTGATGGTCATTGAAGTGATGATCAAAGCCGGTGATAAGGTTAGCAAAGATGATTCATTGATAACGCTTGAAAGCGACAAGGCGACGATGGAAATCCCTGCGCCTGCATCAGGTGAGATTGAATCAGTCGCAGTGAAGGTTGGTGATAAAGTCGATGAGGGGGTGTTGATTGCTAAACTCTTAGCCGCTGAAGCGACAGACACAAAAAAAGCTGACAAGAAAACGACACCAGCACCCGAACCTAGTAAGAAGGCTGAAAAGCCCGCACGCGCCGCAGCGACGAAAACCGCGGCACCGGTTGCAAGTTCGGCGCACGTTGCAGCAAATCGAGATGTTGTTTATGCGGGGCCCGCGATTCGTCGCTTGGCAAATGAGTTGGGTGTCGACCTCACGCAAGTCAATGGTAGCGGTCGCAAGGGTCGTATCGTTAAACACGATGTCCATCAATTCGTTAAACAACGCATGCAAGGTGGCGGTGCGCAAGGTGGTTTCTCACTACCAACACCACCTGCCGTTGATTTTAGTAAGTATGGTCCTATAAAAACAGAACCTCTTTCTAAGATTAAACGTTTGACGGGTGATAATGTTCATCGTAGTTGGTTGACCGTGCCGCACGTTACGCAGTTTGATGAAGCGGATATCACCGAGCTTGAAGCGTTTAGACAAGAGACGAAACCTAAAGCTGAAGCAAAAGGTATTAAACTTACGCCCACTGTATTTGTGATGAAAGCAGTTGCGGCGTGTTTGAAACAATTTCCAACGTTCAATGCATCGCTCGATCCCAGCGGTGAAAACCTTATTCTAAAAGACTATATTCATATTGGTATTGCGGTTGATACACCGAATGGTCTGGTTGTTCCTGTCGTGCGCGATGTCGATGAGAAAGGTTTTATGGCACTTGCTGAAGAACTCGGCACCATCGGCGAGAAAGCGCGTGATAAAAAACTTATGCCAAATGAAATGCAAGGCAGTAGTTTCACGATTTCAAGTCTTGGTGGGATCAGCGGCACGGCGTTTACACCGATTGTGAATACACCTGATGTCGCGATATTGGGTGTCTCACGTTCAGCTATGAAACCAGTTTATCAAGGTGGTGAATTTGTGCCACGATTGATGTTACCCTTATCGCTATCTTATGACCATCGCGTGATAGATGGCGCAGAGGCAGCAAGATTTACGAAACGTCTCGGGCAATTGCTCGCAGATATAAGACGCATACTACTTTAATTAATACGAGGTTATCGAACCATGAGCGAAATCAAAACTCAAGTCGTCGTTTTAGGCGCGGGTCCCGGAGGTTATACTGCAGCATTTCGTGCGGCTGATCTTGGGTTAGACGTCGTACTTGTTGAGCGTTATCCAACACTAGGTGGGGTTTGTTTAAACGTCGGTTGTATTCCTTCTAAAACATTGTTACACGCGGCGAAAGTGATCGATGAGGCAGAAATGTTTTCATCACATGGTATTTCATTTGGTAAGCCTAAAATTGATATTGATAAAGTACGCGCTTGGAAAGAGTCTGTTATTAAGAAATTAACAGGCGGTCTTGCCATGCTTGCTAAACAACGCAAGGTAAAGGTTGTCACTGGGCTTGGTAGTTTTACGGGCGCGAATACGCTTTCCGTAAAATCTGATAAAGAAGAAACGACGATTAACTTCGACCATGCGATTATTGCAGCAGGCTCACAACCGGTTAAGTTACCGTTTATGCCTGATGATCCTCGTGTGATGGATTCAACGGGTGCGCTCGAACTCAACGATGTGCCAGGTAAATTACTCGTTTTGGGTGGTGGTATTATCGGCTGTGAGATGGCTACAGTATATGAAGCACTGGGTTCAAAGATCAGTATCGTTGAGTTTATGGACCAGTTAATGCCGGGTGTTGATAAAGACATTATCAAGCCGTACCAAAAACGTGTCGAGAAACGTTACGAAAGTATCATGCTGAAAACGAAAGTGGTTAGTGCTGAAGCTAAGAAAGATGGTATCCACGTTACTTTTGAAGGTGAAAATGCACCGACAAAACCGGTTAAATACGATCGCGTCTTGATGTCGGTTGGTCGCACGCCAAACGGTGGCTTGATTGGGGCTGAACATGCCGGTGTTAAGGTCGACGAGCGTGGGTTTATTCCTGTCGACAATCAATGCCGCACCAATGTTCCACACATTTTTGCAATCGGCGATATCATTGGCCAACCTATGCTTGCGCACAAAGCGCTACACGAAGCGAAAGTTGCCGCTGAAGTGATTGCAGGTGAGAAAGTTTATTTCATGCCTAAAACGATTCCGAATGTTGCCTACACTGATCCTGAGATCGCATGGGCAGGTCTTACTGAAGATGAGGCTAAAGCACAAGGTATCAATTACGAAAAAGCAGTATTCCCATGGGCTGCGAATGGTCGTTCATTGAGTCAAGGTCGTGATGAGGGTATGACGAAGTTACTATTCGATCCTGAAACCGATCGCTTACTTGGTGGCACAATCATCGGCACAAGTGCAGGCGACCTAATCTGTGAAGTTGTGCTAGCACTAGAGATGGGTTGTGAGGCAAGCGATATCGCACTTAGCATTCACCCACACCCAACATTTGGTGAAACAACAGCCGCAGCAACTGAAGCGTTCGAAGGCACGTTGACCGATCTCTACATGCCTAAGAAAAAAAAAGCTCAAGCAGCGTGAGTTGAAACATCACCCCTAGATTTTTTCCATCTAGGCAGCGTTGCAGGCAACATATAAGCTGACTTAATCGATATCAACATGGAGTTTGTGTGTGTCGGTTAAGTCAGCAGCAATGCCACATGATGGTTTGTTTCGTACGCTTATGCGGCGAGAAGCCTACGCAAAAGAAATAATTCAAACGATTATACCAAGACAACTTCGGCACAAAGTGGACTGGAATTATCTACAATATCAACCACAGAGTTTTGTTGATGATGAGCTTAAGCAATCGATATGCGATATGCTGATAGAGACGCGCTTTGATGGTGATGAAGGTTTCTTTTATCTTTTAATCGAACATCAGTCTCAACCTGATCGAATGATGCCGCTTAGAATTTTAGAATATAGCTTGCGCATCATGCGTGAACACTATGAACAAAATAAGTCTAAATCAAAATCGTTACCATTGGTTATCCCATTACTTTTCTATACTGGGGAGAAACAATATCCTTACAGTAATGATCTCAAAACGATGATTGATGCAAGTGAAGCAATGATTGAATCCTTTCATTTGCAGCCATTTCAAATTATTGATGTAATGCGTTTATCTAATGAACAGTTGAGAGCAAGTGTGAGATTAAAATGTTTACAGTTATTAATGTCACAACAATATCGTAGCGATCAAGGTGTTGATCCTGAACTTATTGTTTTCTTGCGCTCGATTGAGCGATACGATCCTGATGGTATAATGGAAGTGTCAATAAGCTATCTGTTTGAAGTACTCTCTACGGGTGATAGAGATGCTCTAGTAAAAGAATACATCGAAACCTTGTCGGAGGGGGGTGATATAATGAGAGATGAAGACTGGAGAATGGAAGACGGTAGAATAACGCTTGCAAACTATTTGCGGCGCGAGGGGTGGCGTAAAGGTAAAGAAGAAGGCATGCAAGAGGGAATGCAAGAGGGGCACCAAGAAGGTCTACAAGAGGGTTGGCGAGACTGTATGCTTCAAATTGCCAGGAATATGCTGGA
>Ga0180433_10001338_pt1 | contig 41263 bp, 38 predicted proteins | sample SS_ome_8_FD_132980 | JGI IMG/M metagenome (GOLD analysis project Ga0180433, IMG submission 132980) | Hypersaline lake sediment archaeal communities from the Salton Sea, California, USA - SS_1_D_1 metaG | ecosystem: Environmental > Aquatic > Non-marine Saline and Alkaline > Hypersaline >... | reverse complement strand
TTTTATTCCTCTTTCTAGAGAAAAAAAATGGCATTTCATTCCATTAAGAAAAGTTAACGATGAAATAAGCACTGGAGATGTAATTGGAATCGTTAAAGAGACAGCGCTCATAGAACATAAAATTATGGTTCCACATAATGTCTCTGGACAAATTTCCTATATTGCTAAAGAAGGAGAATATACGATTATTGAGGAAATCTATAAAGTAAAAAAAGGAGATACTGAAAATTCTCACGTAATGCTTCAAAAATGGCCAATCACAAAAAGTAGGCCTTTTAATACCAGATTACTACCTAATGAGCCCTTAATTACTGGAACTCGAATCATAGATTTATTATTTCCCATCGCCAAGGGTGGTACTTTTGGGGTACCAGGAGGATTTGGAACCGGTAAAACAGTCATCCAACAGACCATCGCTAAATATTGTAATGCTGATATAATCGTTTTTATTGGCTGTGGGGAGCCGGGGAACGAAATTGCAAACATCTTGAAACAATTTTCGGAAATAATAGACCCAATAAAGCACCGTCCATTGATGGAACGAGTTGTTGTTATTGCTAATACTTCAAACATGCCCGTATCGGCTCGAGAAGCTAGTTTATTTTCAGGAGTTACAATTGCCGAGTATTATAGGGATATGGGATATGATGTTGCGGTAATCGCTGATAGCATGTCAAGATGGGCGGAGGCTCTAAGAGAAATCTCGGGATTATTAGAAGAAATGCCCGCAGAAGAAGGATATCCTGCGTATTTACCATCAAAACTTTCCAGTTTTTATGAACGTGCCGGGGTGGTTACCGCCCATGGATTAGATCATTTAAGTCGTGAAAGAGTAGGATCTCTTACGATAATTGGGACGATTTCGCCACCTGCAGGTGACTTTTCAGAACCAGTAACAGCAACTACTAAACGTGTCGTACAAGGGATTTTAACGCTTGATAATAAATTAGCCTATTCAAAACAATATCCTGCTATTAACTGGCTTAGCTCGTATTCAAATTATCCTGAACACGTTACAGATTGGTGGAACGAAAGGAATTTTAAGTGGACAGAGATTGATATCACATGGTCTGGATGCAGGGAAGAAGTAAATAATATTTTGTCTAAAGAAAACGACCTAAAGTCGGTGATCAAACTCTTAGGCCAGTCAAATTTACCTGAAGATCAAAAACTATACTTATTGATCGCAGATCTCATTAGAAAATCCTTCTTAATTCAAAATGCTTTCGATGAGATTGATAATTATACCGATTGTAAGAAGTTATTGGGAATAATAAAGATAATCATATTGCTATACCGAGAAGGAATAAAACAAGTAGAAAAGGGTTCGATCATTAATATAATGAATTTTAACAATGTTGCCAAAGATATTTCTAAACTAACTCATACCGTGGCGAATGAAGATTTTCACCTAATTGAAGAATTTAAAAATAATCTAATCAAACAAAAGCTTGAAAGAATTTTCATTGTTCAGCATTTCAAACAAAAATATTAACTCGTATCATGCAGTTCTCATGGTTTGAACCACTCATAAAAGTAGTAACTGCACGTTAAAGGATTAGCAATAACGAATTTCTTTCTTACTGAGGTTGCCAATCGTCCAGCTCTAACCATATCAATTGCGCTAATTTTAGAATCCGCTGGAAGCACTTGCACGATAAAAGAAGAGTGTTCTAATCCTGGTCCCTTTTTATATACCACAAAATCTGCTCCAAATTTTAATCCTGGGCGCGGTACATATCCTTTCTCGCGCAGATCATTGTAAATCACGTATTTCTCTTTGAATTTATGATGAATTGTAGTAGCCATATCATAAAATTCTGATGGAGATAAATTCGTAGAATTATTCACATCAAGAATCTCAATTTCACCGTTTTTTAAAAGATAATATGCCTCTATTAAACTGAGCTCTGAGGGTCTATTAAAAAACTCTAACCGAGGTTTATTTATTCCTAAAGGTGATCCAAAAAACTTTTTTTTCACGTAAAGGTATGATGCGTGAAATGGATTAAAGACAATAACTCGTGAATTGATGAATTTACACGGAATTACCTCAGGTATTTCCTCATCGTTAAAAACATCCAATTCCTTTTCTTTAGTCATCAAGATAGGATTATTATTACTTATTTAAATTATTATTCTTTCAATTTCATTTAAATTTGAAAGTAAACTATTTTATTATTAGATTATAAAATAATGGTGTTAAACAAATGATCGTTCGCAGAGCTACACATGCCGGGAGCTGGTACGAGGGTTCCGAAAAAAACCTTAAAAAAAGCCTAGACGAGTTTTTTTCTGATGATAAATTTGGTCCTGGTGAATTACCAGAATCTTTAAATCAAGAAAATAGAACCGTACTAGGGGGTATATCTCCTCACGCGGGACATAGATATTCAGGATGCTGTTCCGCATGGACTTATTTAAACCTATTTAAAGAAAAAATACCTGACACGGTGATAGTATTAGGAACCGATCATATCGGATATGGTAAAGTTGCTCTAATGGAGGAGGGTGAATGGGAAACACCTTTAGGGAATTTAATTATTGATTCCGAATTATCAAAAGAAATTTTAAGAAACAGCAAGATTATTATCGGAGACAATTCGGCATTTACCGGTCATTTTGAGCGGGAACACAATATTGAAATTCAATTGCCCTTCATAAAATATTGCGCAAGAGATAAAGACGTGAAAATCCTACCATTTAAAGTATCAACAAAGAAGTTTAACAACATAGACGAACTATCAAGCGATATTGCCAATGCAATCACATCACTGGGCAAAGATATAGTCATAGTTGCATCTTCAGATATGACTCACATGCAACCTAGGAATTTCAGGAATCCTGAAAAAGACCTAGAAGACATGCGCGAGCGAGATCAAGCTGTTATTGATGCATTTAAGGAATTTAATCCCGAGCTAACTTATAAAACGGCATTAAAAACATCTGTATGCGGTCCTCAAACTATAGCATCTTTAATGTCAATTTGTAAAAAATTAAACGCCAATAAATGTAATGATTTAAAATATTATACAAGTTACCAAAAACAAGGAGGATCTGGTCCTTGTGAATACAGTGTTGGTTATTTTTCGGGGATTATATCGAAAAATTGAAAAAGTTGAGTGATCTTTTACTCAATTTCTTATTAATCACTTGAAAAAAGCGACAAAATTCTCTACATAAATGAGAAAATGTTTTTAAATAATACCAACTATTTTTTTTATTGATACTGAAATCGAATAATTAGAAAAGAGGGGTCTCAACTCGATGGTAATGGAAAGAACTCAATCATTTGACATGAATGATTATAATCAAGAAGAAATCCAAAAAATTACAGAAAATATTTTACGAAATAAGTTAACATTATCCTATAAAACTGCCAGAATTGGAGAAAAAATCATCCGAATCAACTATTTTGATGAACGAGAGCCCGAAGGTCTTCAAACTGACAACAGAATAACTATATTGCAAGAACCAGAGAAAAAATATTATATAAATGTGAAAGGAAAGTTAACTGACGATCAAATTTCAGAATTATGGAGTGAATTAAACCTAGAACTAAAAGAATCCCAGAGAGCAAAAAATAAGAACAATAATGAGTTAACCAAAGATGAAGTCATTAACGAAATCTGTAATTCAATCAAAAATCTGGGATTTCACATCGAAGTAAGCGATGCTCTAAATTTTATTGAAAGTTTTATCGAAAAATTTTATCGATTACCAAGGCGAGATGAGGTTCAACCAATTATTAAAGGTTACATGTTAGTTTCTGATGAAGTTAAGCTTTCAAAGGATAAAGTATCACCTGAACCACTCAATGAAGTTAACCCTATTCAAACAGAACAAATGACTCCTGACTTTTCAACATCGAATGTTATAACAATATTAAAACCCACGGGAAGAAGAGTATGTCCGCGATGTGGTCCAGGTAACTGGTTCAAAATCCATGAAATCGAGGACAAAAATGATATTATCTCAATATATCCTAAAATTTATGGAAAAAAGTACACGTGCGATAATTGCCGCATTACTTGGAAAGAACAATAATATTATAAACCGTTCATTAATCTGATTACTTTACTATTTATTAAAATTAGCGAATTTAACGCTAGACATGTTCTATTTTTTTTTTTAAAAAAAAATCAAAAGAAAAAAAATTCAAAAATATAAATAATATATAAATAATTAATAGATATAGAATACTCATGTTTAAAGAATATCATGCCCGAACCTCCTCAAGAACCAGATAAAGTTGAAGATTTTGCTAGCCTATGGAGAAAGCAAAAGGAAAGTAGTAGTAAGTCTGTGATTGGAGAATTCATGTCTCGGATTGAAGAATTAGAATCCGAAAATATTAAATTGCGGAGTACGATCCAACGTGATATTGCTTTAATATCAAAAACCGAAAGTATTGTTAAAAAAGCTATTGAGGATAAGGAACAATTAGAAAAAGAAATTAAAGATAAAGAAGAAAAACTAAAAGAGAAAACCGAAGAAATATCGATGTTGAAGATAGAGAGTATTATTCCATCTGTTTCTTCAGAACCGCCTGCTCCAGCGGTGACTCAAGCAGATCTCGCAGTAAATATATCTCTAATTGAAGATTTACAATCGCAATTATCAAAAAGAAAAAATCAGATTAAAGAATTTGAAAACCTCATAAGAATAAATGAATCCAGGATTCAAGAGTTAACAATAGCAAACGAATCTTTAATGAGCGAAATTCAAAGCAAATCTTCAACAGAGCAACCATTAGAATTATTATGTAAAGATCTTCAAGATGAAATAAATCGATACAAAAGAATTGTTGAGAAATTAAAAGATGAAAATAAAAACCTCAAAGACAATTCAGAATTAAGTTCACAAAAAAAAGAACTTACTGCTCTTAAAAAAGAAAACGAAGAACTTAAGGAAGAAAATAAACGCGTGAAAAGTCAACTTGTAGCGCTTGGATCTTATGAAAATGATTTTGAGAACCTCCAAAAACTCGTGAAGGAAAAAGATAAAAGAATTGATGAATTGAATGCAACAATAGCAAGCCAACCGCAAGCGCAAGGTGGAGCGATATCTGGTTTAGTAGAAGAGTTACAAAGCAAAATAAACAAGTTGAAAAATGCATTAAGCGAAAAAAATAAAATCATAGAATCATTAAAAAATCCATAAATGAGCAGTTTTCATCACCCCTCTATTTTACTCGTGGGTCATTTTGCAATAGACACTATAATAAAAAATAAGAGAAAAAATGATCCTACCTTAGGAGGAAGCGTTTCTTTCGGATCTTTATCTTTGAATACATATTCTCCCGATATAAATATTGGCATAATTTCTATTATCGGGAAAAAAAACTTTAATAACCAGTTGTTAGATAAAGTTCGAAATAGGAATATTAATTTAACTGGGGTTAAATGGGTTGATTCAGACAATACTAACTTCGTTTTAGATTATCATGATCATACAAGAACGTTAATCTTAAAATTAAAGAGCCCTGATCTAGATTTTGAAGATGTTCCTACAGAATATATTGAAAATCCTCCAGAAGTAATCATTTTAGCACCTCTATGTAACGAAATATCTCAAGAATATGTGAGTCTAATCTTAGAAGAGTTTCCCAATGCTCTCATTGGAATAGACTTGCAAGGTTTTATACGAAAAATTGACGATGATGGTTTAGTTTCTTATATACAAGAAAAAAAAATTATTCGAAATATGAGAAAAATAATTGATCTTGTCGGAGAACGGTTAATTTTAAAAGGTTCTGAAGTTGAGATGAAGCTTTTAGCAGGGGGAAGTGAAGATTTGGACGATGTAATGGCGCATTTCGAAGATTTCAACCTTAAAGGATTATATATAATGACTTTAGGCGAAGCAGGCTCTATGTTAATTAGACATGGTGAAGAATTATTATATATTCCTGCATTTACATCAAGAGGTGTCGTTGACGAGACAGGTGCAGGAGATGTCTATTTTGCAATATTTTTACACGAATATATTAATTCTGACATGTCATGGAGTGCAGTACAAAAAGCAGCTTACCTTGCCTCTTCTGCCGCATCTTTTCTCGTGGAAGCTATTGGAACTGCGGGTTTTGAAACAAAAGAAGAAGTGTTAAAAAGAGTAAAACAAAAGAATTACATATAACAATAAAATTTGGTGCATTAATATTCATTTAAATAGTCACTTTGCTATAGGAGTGATTGTAGCATCTATATCGCATTTCTTCTTTGCATATACTCTATTTGAATACTTCATTGTCGTGTTAGGCGCATTTGCATCCGATTTTGATGTTTTTTTAGTTAAATACGCAAGAGATCATAACCATCGCATGTTAATCTCACATTCAATAATCCCGAGCATTTTTGTAATGATTATTGGATTTCTCTTCAATTGGTACGCTTTAATTCTATGTGGTATCTGTTTATTTTTACACGTATTTATTGATACTTTTGATTGGGGTACTAATCTCTTTTACTTTCCTAAGAAATTAGTAGGTCTAAAGTTTTTAATCACAAAAGACGAGTTTGAAAATCTAGACAAATATCTTGCTCAATACAAACAAAACGAAAGTTTCTTTGACTTTAAATACTATAGTTGTAAGGTGTGCTTAGCTCTAGAAGGAATCCTCTTTGTCTTAATGATCTTTTTTTCCGTGTTAAATGCTCTAGAATATATTCTTATCGTACCTTTATATTTTCTAGGTCTATTTTTCCATTTATCAATCCATTTCAAATTAAAAAAAATTGAAGCCGCCTAATTAGTGGTACTTTAACTATATCCTAATCTTTTATTCCATCTTCAGTTATGCAGAATACAGCGTCTTCTTCAGGTAAATGTGGAGCATCAATTACTTTCGCAACTCTTTGTTCTCCTTTTCCCTTTCTCAAATAGATCCTAATGGTTGCACCATGAGCGACAATATGACCTCCTGTATGCGTTATCGGATTACCGTAGAATACGTCTGGTTTAGCAGAAACCTGGTTTGTAAAGACAGCTGCGAGTTCATCGTAAGTTTCGGTTAATCTCAACAAATCATGCATGTGACTGTTTAATAATTGTTGTCTAGTTGCTAAAGTACCCCTACCAATATATTCACTACGAAAATGAGTTATCAAAGAATCGACTACTATTAACTTTATGTTGTTTTCTTCGATGATTTTTGAAGCGTCTTTGATCAATAATACTTGATGATCGCTATTGTATGCTCGTCCAACTATGATTTTTTTCAATACTTCCTTGTTATCTAAGTCTCTTGCTTCAGCCATTTGAATTATTCTTTCTGGTCTGAAAGTGCCTTCTGTATCGATATATAAAGCTGCTCCTTCAAGACCTCCATCTTCATGAGATAATTGCACGTTAATACAGAGTTGATGGGCAAGTTGAGTTTTTCCTGTTCTGTATTCTCCAAAAAGTTCCGTTAAGGCTCCAGGTTCTATCCCTCCCGCTAAGAGATCGTCTAAATTCTGGCTTCCTGTAGTTAATTTTCTGATGTGCCTCCTCTTTTCCCAGATTATATCGGCAGATTTAAAACCCAATTTCTCTACATCTTGAGCTGCTTTAACTATTTTAGAAGCCGTTTTTTCTCCGATACCAGCGTCTATTAAATTTGATATTGGATATAAAGCTAATGCTCTAACGCTAGATATTCCTTCTTCTCTTAACTTCTTTAAAGTAACTTCCCCAATCCCCGGTAAATCTTTTAAATCATAGCTTCCCTTTTCAATTTTACTGTCATTCGCACTATCGTCCTCAGCCTGAGACTTTTTTTTTGCCATGGGTCATCCTTCATTTAGTAATAATTTAGATAATCAACTAAGATATTATCAGTAATCAGCAATAATAATATTTACTTAATTATTAAAAAATAAGAGAAAAAAATTATGTTTTTATTTCTTGAAGATTTTTCCCGCTCCTTCTTGACCACTCTGAGTTATAAGCAACAAAACGATAAACAAGATCAAGCACATCAAGAATGTCAGTACACCCGCAGCAGAAGGTAACCAAATAAAACTTAAGAATAAGAAGGGAAGGATAAATACCAGTGTAATGATAACGAGCGCAGGTAATGGGAGCTCCTCGTCTTTAATATCGAGTATCATTGGTACGATTGCTAACACTATCATTACTGTAGCAGATAGTTGGAATGCGGTTCTAACAGTAGAGTTCCATGTAACTACCTGTGAGTGAACATTTGGTATCCAAAAGAACATCAATTTTTCGGTATCAGCCTGTAATGCGGGAACTGAAACAGGGAGAATAGCGGTGATGATCAACTGTACTAGTAGGCCTAATAGAAGGAATAACACGATATCATCGAATTCCTTGGTCTTTCCGTAAATAAAGAACAAATCCCGCAACAAGCAAACGTCTAATAATATAAACAAGACAAGATATACCATTAAAACATCAACATTTTCAAAGACTGAGCCTGAAATGGAAGTTAAATACCACAAATAGTTAATGGGGAGTACTACGATGATATATGCAAAATAGGAATATCGCTCATTTCTTTTAAAAAGATCAAAGAAGAGAAATAGCCCAAAAATTATAAAGAACGAAATTAAGAGTACAATCGATGTTGGATCTGATTCAGACATGGTTTTCCATCTAATTTTTTTTTGTATATTAGTATTATTATTATATATTGTTTTTTTGAAATATATTCTTTTATTAAAATTATTATAGTTTTAAAATACTCACATGTCAAGAATCATTCTTTCAATTTCTGCTACCATCCGTTTAGCTTTTTCAATATCCTCTGATTCTGCAGTGAGAAGGATTGTGTTTCTATACAAAGCCACTTTCACTAGCGTATAAACGTCTTCATCAATAATCTTCAATTCATTTAATATATCGTGATATTTTAGTCCAAGCTCTGTTACTTTATCTCTCAATCGAATGTGAATATTATCAATTAAATCCTCTGAAACTGGCACTGAGCGATTTACTTTTTTACCTTTAGGAAAACCTCGCGTGAGACTGCTAATAAGATCACTCTGTACGCTCATAATTTCAAGGATCTTTAATAATATAAAATTTCCATCGCTAATTGGGCCTAATTGGGGAAAGTAAAACTTTAAAGTGTCTGCTGCTGCAAAACAAGCTCTTTCCTCCCTGATTTGCCTAGAAATTTCTCCAGGATCATTTTCAACGGCTTTAATGGGGAATCCACTCTCTTCTATATATTTTTTCGCTACGGGGGAAATTGAAGGCGTTGTGATAATCGTGTTAGATTTTGATTTTAAAATTCTCTCGTCATACGACATGAAAAGCATTAGGAGATCCTCAAAATTGATATCTAATCCATTTTCATCAATTACCAAGATTCTACTCCCGTCGATATCAAAACAAATACCAAGATGACTATTTGAAGCCTTAACAATATCTGCCACGTTTCTAATAGTGTTTATGTTTGGCACGGGTGTGCTGCTTCTTTGCCTGTAATGGGTATTTAGAGCGATTATCTCAACACCAATATCGTTGACAAGAAGTGGAGTGATTTTCCCTGTTGGACTAAACGAGCAATCAACAACAATTTTTAAGTTTGCTTTACTAATTTTTTTTTTATCAACAAACTGTTCTAACGATTTAATATAAATATCAGTAGTCTGCGGTATGGCGTTTATTTGACCAATTTCGCTAGGATCTACCCGTCTCACGCCTTTTGGATAATTATTAAACGATTTCGTAATTTTTTTAATTTCTGATGGAGCTAATTCAATACCTCCTGCGTCCACAAACCTAACATAAATTCCCTCAGCAGAGTGGCCTCCAGAAAAGAAGACTCCTCCACTTGCTCCAAATCTTCTAATCGTAAATTGCAACATTGGGAATGTACAATCCCCTAAATTTAAGAGATTTACCCCAGTCGACATGACTCCCGATGTATATGCTCTCTTCAGCATGCGACTATCATTATGATAATCTCTCCCTATTACTAGCGACTCTGTTTGGTTAAATAAACTTCCGTGGATTGATCCAAGAGAACTTGAAATTTCTGGCGTAAAGACATAATTTGCTTTTGCAACAATTCGACCGTTAAAAGTAAGTTCATCAAGCTTTTGATTTTGAGCCATTTAAACCATAAAATCTAATAAAGATAATTTCACTAATGGAAATCTTATATTAATAATCATGTAAGACTAGGTATATATTTGTTTTTAAAAATTGTAAGATGATTCTAAAAATATTTTAGACATGTAACCTTTAAAATCTTGCTAATTAAAAAAAAAAGGAAAAAAAAATATTATGACAAATAAACCGTTAGGTTCGTTTTCGCTAGTATTACATTCTCATTTACCTTGGGTTCTGGGACATGGTGTATGGCCACACGGGACATCTTGGGTAAACGAAGCTGCTGCAGAAACGTATCTACCCCTTCTAATGGAACTTTATAAGCTCGTTGACGATGGCTATCATCCTAAATTAACTGTTGGATTGACTCCTGTTTTATGTGAGATGCTGAAAAGTCAATCGTTTATTAATGGCTTCTTAGGTTATTTAGATGAAAAAGTTGGAGCAGCGCTGCATGATTACGACGATTTTACCAAGAATAAATATTCAGAAGGCAGGATTAAGCTCACGAAATGGTGGGAAGAATATTACGAAAGCATGCGAGATGTATTCGTACATCGTTTTAACAGAGATATTGTTGGAGCTTTTAAAAAACTTCAAGACGATGGCTTACTTGATATAATAACATGTGGAGCGACCCATGGATATGCTCCACTACTTTCAAGGGATACATCCATCGATGCGCAGTTTAAAACTGCTGTCGATAATTATAAAAATCATTTTGGAAGGGCACCTACAGGCGTCTGGCTTCCCGAATGTGCGTATCGTCCGGGATATAAGTGGAAAAATCCAATATCTGGAGAAGAATATGATCGTCCGGGAATTGAGCACTTTTTAGCAAAGAATGGGCTTAAATATTTCTTCATAGATACTGCTCTATTATTAGGTGGAAAATCGCAAGGTGTCTACGCAGCCCGATTTCCACTATTAAAAGAACTATGGAAACAATTTGCATCTCAATATGAAGAAATACCTATCTCTTTTGAGAAATCACCTTATGAACCTTATTTAGTTTCAACACAATCGGCAGAAGCACCTGTTGCTTTTTTCACACGAGATGAAAAGACAGGAATCGTAGTATGGTCGGGTGAACACGGGTACCCTGGATGTGCGGAATACTTAGATTTTCATAAAAAACATTATCCTGGTGGCTTGCGTTATTGGAAAGTAACTGGCGCTAAAGTTGACTTGGGTAAAAAAATGCTTTACTGGCCAGATGATGTTCCAAATAAATTAGATGAAAATGCAGGACACTATGTAAACTTAATCAAAGATATTTTGAGAGAACATAATAGTAAATTTGGAAATCATGGCCTCGTAGTTGCCCCTTATGATTGTGAATTATTCGGACATTGGTGGTTTGAAGGAAATTGGTGGCTTGCAAGGGTACTCCGGTGGTTAGAAGACGATCTGGAAGTAGAATTGACAAATACGAGAAATTTTGTAGAGAAAAATCCTCCAAATAAGGTCGTTCAGATTATTGAGGGATCATGGGGTCAAGGTTCTAGCCATTGGGTATGGCTGAACGAATGGACGACCTGGACTTGGGAAAAAATATATGAATGCGAGGGAAAAAGCGAAGAAATCATTGCGAGATACAAAAATACTGATAATGAACACATGCTAAAAATCCTTAAACAGATGGCAAGGGAGTTATTACTCTTACAGAGTTCCGATTGGCAGTTCTTAATCTCAACGTGGAGCGCTAGGGATTACGCTGAAAACAGGATGGCATTACACTATGAAAACTTCAATAGGTTATATGATATGGCCTCCAAGTACGGTTCTGGCCAAACCGTAGACGAAGGCGAGTGGAACTTTCTAGGTATTTTAGAAAGCAACGATGGAATATTCATGGACCTGGACTTAGAACCATTTGCCAAGAAATAGCCACATCTCTTTTTTTTTTCAATGTTTATATAGAGGATCCCATGTCAACAGTAGTGTCTCTAAGCTTGGTATTATCACTTATTTTGCAATAAGGTCCAATGACAACCTTCTTCAAGTCTGCATTCTCTCCAATCTCGCAATCATTGCAGATGATAGATTCGTCGATTTTTGAACCAGCACCTATAATCACGTTTTCCCAGATAACGCTTTTTTCAATAGTAGAATCTTGACCTATCATGACATTACTCCCAATTGAGCTCAATGCTTTTACTTTAATTTTACCGTTTAATAAGACGTTTTGGCCGAAACAAGTCGGTCTTTCTATCGTTATGTCTTTCCCTGAATCGATGATACCCATGACAAAAATATCATCATATTCTTTTCCGTTCGGTGTGATTGGCCAGGCATATTTTCTTAGTAAATCCCAGTTTGCCCATAAATAAGTTTGAGCGTTACCACAATCCAACCAGTAATAACTTTTTACAAATCCATAGAGTTCGTGATCCGTATTTTCTAACAAAAAGGGAAAAACTTCTCCGCCAAAATCCATCAGGTTAGCATTATGATGGAGAACATCAGCAATATCTTTGCGAAAAGCATAAATTCCAGTGTTGATTATATTCGTATGGAGAAATAGATCGGTTCTCTGAGCCATGCTGCTTAAATAAAGTTCCATTGGAGCGGGTTTTTCTAAAAAGAGGTATATTTTCCTATTATTATCTAAGAGCACGACTCCATATTGTGATATGTGTGATTCAACAGTTTTCATCGATATTGTAGCGATTCCTCCTTTTTCCGAATGGAAATTCATGAATTTTCTCATCGGAAGGTTGGTTACAATATCTGCCATCGACACGATCACTTTTTCTGAATCAGAAAAACTATCTGAAAGTAATCTCACCGCATCTGCTGTACCCTTACTATCATTTATAGAACACTCTAATTCAATATCTCCTAAAATGTCGGGTGTCCAAGTGTTCTTAATATGGTCTTTGATTTTATCGCCCATGTACGCTAAAGCGAGGGTGATGTGCTTGATATCTGCATAGATCAAATGAGCTATTGAATAATCTACCATTGGTTTATTCGTGACTTTTACTAACGGTTTCGGTATTTCTGCTGTCAAGGGCATTAAGCGTGAACCCTTACCACCCGCTAAAATAATTGCAGACCATTCTTTCGTCATCTAAATGATTACCCTCTTACTCATGCATAAAAAATTGGAAAATTTTTACATCGAAAACAAGCAGTACACGCTAAATTTCGTTCTTTTACTTGAATATCAACAATCTCTTATATTCTATTAAATAACAATGATTTCTTATAAATGTTGAGAAACTTGGAAAAATGTCAACCTTGATATCCTTTCATAATGATGAATGTTAAAAAAAAAGAAAAAATAGAATATTATTCTAACTATTGCTAAATTGTGTTTGGTACATCGTGTAAGCCTCGCTGAGCTTTCTTTCAAAATTCAATTCATTTTCAGTTTTGATGACGCGTTTTGTAACCTCAATTATAAGACTGATGAATTGAATCCAAAATTTAAACATGTCAGGTTTTTCTAAGTCAATAACTGAGCTAAATGGCTTACAATTCCTTATTTGCCATTTCCTACACGCCCGAAAAATAAATCCTCTAATGGCATGAAGGTGTAATGAAGTACTTGGGTAAATGAAATTCGCTAAATTATTAATAAAATCGCTTTGTTTTGGATGTATATGGAGTTTATTTAAATCTTCCTCTTGAATATGGCCATTTTTTATTTTAACTTCCATTTTGCACTTTCTCATTTATTCTCAAATTAATTAGAACAAAATAATTTATTATACATTTCAATAGCTTCTGCTAACACCATCTCTAACTCGTATTCCTTTTCTGGTTGGACTAGCGTGCGAGTTAACTCGGTAAAGATTTCTGACATTAGGTCTATCCCAAAGTTAAGCTTTTGCTCTTTTCCCCAATTTGCGCTTTCGCTTACTTGTTTTCTATTCTTCATCTGCCAATTCGTTGCAGCTCGAATTATGAACCCACGCATGGCCATTTCCTTCATTGGAAGGAAAGAGATTAACAATTTTGCTAAGTCTCCTATAAATTGACGTTGTTCGGGAGTGATATGAAGCCTCTTGTAATTCTCCTCCGTAGAAAAAAGTCTCGCGAGATTTTCAGCTTCTTTTATTGGTTTTTTTGAAAATTGAATTTCCATAAATTTCAAGCCTCCTATGGTCATACCCCTAGATTTTTATCTTCTGGTTAGAAAATTTAAAAAATATTTTCCAACTTCAATTATATAAATAAAAATATCATTTATAAATATATTCAAAACACACGAATTTCGTTACACTAGCACAAAAAATTTAAAAAAATTAGAATGAAAAAACTTTTTTTTAAAATTTCTTTTTTACCACTTATAAAAAAAAAATTAACACAAGACTATAGTTTCTCTAATTTCTTTTGCTATGTCTTCTGGCATTCTACGAGCTACTCGCATGTCGTCAGCCATTTCTGCTCCACCAATGATTTCATGAGGGATTATGTCTCCAAACAAGTGAAAATTAGCATCATAACCGTATGGACAGCAATTGAAAAGAATATTTCGATTTATTTCTATTTTTAGGTCGTCAAGGGCTTTAAATATGATTTTGAGCGATCTTGCTAGATCTTGAATCTGTGGGGGTTTCAAATTAACAAATCTCCTAATATGTTCTTTTGGATAAAATCGAAGGTGATAGTTTCTCACAGGGCTCCCGGTCGTGAAAAAAGTCCAGAATTCTGTATCCAAAACTGTTCTACTCCCTCCTCCATGGGTCGTTTCGCATATATGGCAATTATCTCCCATTTCTTCAAAAGCCTTCAGATATGAAGCTAAACGAGATCCGTGTCCATCACCATTCAAGTCGATGTAACATTGTGAGTGAATACGGGGTTGACTTCCGCCTACTTTTGTTCCTATATTGAAGAAAGGAGACACTGGAATATCGTAATAATCTCTTTCAATTGCGTGCTCGATTGCGTAAAGAATAGCTGCTTTCATGGAGAGAAATATCCCTCCTAGCACGTCTTCTGGAATTAAATTAAAACACAAAGCTGGATAGAAATTACGACTGAGAGTTAATAAATTTATCCCAATTGATAGTTTTGAATTTCGAGGTAAGGATAATTTTATTCTATTGTGAATCTCTGGATCAATAATCCGTGCCATTGAAGGATATCGATTTATTAGCGTGATCGCCTTACAGTCGTCAGGAATCCGTTCTATTCTATGAGGCTGGTCGAGAAAAGGATTATCTCGCCTCATTTCGTCTTGAGTGATTATTATCGTGTTTCCATCCCTAAGTAAATTACCTTCATCGTCGTATAATGGTTTTCCCTCTGTAACTGCCGTGAAGACGTCCTTGATCGATTTAAACGTCTTTCTTGAGCAATCACTAAAATTACCTTCCTTTTTTCCCCTAGTTTTAAAACCTCGTGGTCTTTGGCCACGAATAGGAGAGAGATAAGAAAAATGCCCAGAATATCTTATCGTTTCACGAAGTCCAAATCCTTTCGTGCTAATTTTAATTGTCGACAAGGGATCCCATCGCTTTACTGGAATGTCATTTAGCGAGGTGAAATTCTCCTTGCTTATTATACCCCATTCCATAAACTTCGGATTGTAAGGTTCTTGGATAGTGCGTTCCTTTTTGTCACTATCGTTGTTGTTTTTGTTAGATCCTGATATAGAAATTCACATCTTTTATATTTTATTTAATATTGATGATTTTGGCATCAATTTCAATTATTCCAGAAATTATACTAATTTTATCTATCATTTGCTTGATAAGTTTCTCGTCCGAATCAATAAATACTTCATATATACAGCGATTTACCTCTTGGCAAATTCCTGAGGTAAAAATCAAAGATACATCGTGTTCTGCAAATACTCTCGTGATTTGTTGCAATACAGTAATTGTCATTTGTTCGCCAAAGATGATAGAGAGAGACATCACCCGTTCGGCATCAATTGGAATCAAATCGACCTTGATAGCGTCTCCGCGAATTCGAGACACTACGAAATAGTTCCTTCGATTTTTCGAGAGCGAGCTTAATTTAGTGATCAACTCCTTCGAAAGAATGCTTGCTTTTTTATTTTTTAACGATTCGAGCGAGAAAAGTTGCCCATGAGTCTCTATTGGTTTAATTGTTAAGATTTTATAAATATTAGTAAGCTCCTCTTGCAAACGCGTGAATTTTTCTTTAATCTTTTCTTTATCCTCGCCTATTTCAGAGTGAGAATCGAGGTAAAAAGCCAGAAATATTTCGGGAATGCTTTTTATCTTTTCAACGAATTTTATAAAAAACTTCTCGTAAATAGAATAATCTGGCTCTTCCTCTGAAACGATGGCGGTCACAAGGAGCAATTCCTTGCGACCTCTTGCGTGAGGTGAATCAAGACTAAAACTATAATTTGCCGTCTTCAGCTCTGGGGAAAAATTATGGGTAAAAAAACCAGATTGTTCTGTTTGATTTAACAGTGATTTGACTTGATCGAGGTGCGCCTCGTCCATTACCTGAACAAGAGTGTGTGGACTCGTAAGAAAAACCGTCGGGCCTAATCTCCGGTTGAAATAACTTAGTAGCAGCATGACACTTCAAGCCGTTGCATAATATTTTTCACTTTTCAATATTGATAAACTAGGATACTGAGTTTTAAATACTTATTGCTCTGAATTTTTATATTAGATGATGTCATTCTTGAGTAGTAAAACAAAAAAAAAAAGAGAAAAGAGATATCCCCTATTCCTATCTTTTCTGGCAAATAATGTGAATTTGACTTAATTAATTTCCAGCCTTCTCACGATCTTGTATGTTTTAAAATCTCGAACAGGCTCGTCGTTCTCATCCTTACTGTCAATAGGGATTCGAACAAATTTTGAATCGTCTAAAGAATGCTCGGATTCAGACGACATTCGCTTTGACATATTTCGGGCTAATGTTAATTCTTTTAAGAGGAAGTCTCGGACGGCGCATCGAATTAGTTCACTTCGAGAAGGATATAATCCATTCTCACCTACTAATTTTTTGATTGCGTCTATATAACTTTCCGGTACATTTACTGTCACGATCTTCATTTTTCCAACCTATTTTTATGGCTTAAATCTCAAATTTTGACCCAGATTAATAACTCATCGCTTAAATGATTTTAGATCATTGAAACTGTTGCAGTTTTTAGTGGCTCAACCTTATCAAGTGATTTTTACGAACAAAATTTAATAATATTATTTATCATAATTAGTATATAAATCTTTTTTTTTGGTGATATCTAACGCCTAACACCTAATTTTTTTAATTTTTCGTAAGAATCATCTCCCATATTTAAACATTTTGCTTAAAGCAATAATTTCATAAAAAAGAATTTAAAATCTTCAAATTTAAAGTAATCATCGGGATTTTTAAATCAAAAATAATTTGATCACTATGCTATATATATGAAAATGAACAAAATGCATGTTTTAACTTAGAACATTATTTATTTTCTGGAAAACGTTCAATATTTGACTTAATCTCACTTTGTTTTTTTAATTAAATAGACTCTCATCTAGGTAAATTACTTTTTATTTATTTTTTTATATCTTTAACTCCTTCTCACATTATCAAGGACTTATTAATATTCTTAGAAAATTCCTATTTCAGCATTAACTTTTTATATTCATTGCGTTTGATATAATTATAACAAAGAATAATTCTCACTATAGAAAAATGCCCGAACCAGAACAGAAATTGTTTGAGGAATTCTTAAATGTCGTTCAGCTTGACATGAGTGATTTTTTAACGGAAACGAAAGTAGCCGATCTCCCCGGTGATCAAAAGAAAATAATAGAAGACGCTTCTTCAATAATGAAAAATAATATTATTGGCGATATAAGAGCATTAGGCGGGGATCTTAAGAAACACGAGCAAAAATTTAATGAGTTCCAAAAAAAGGTTGAAAAGGAATTAGAAAACGAGAAATTCAAAGACATCAAAAAAGACTTGAAAGATATCATTAAGAAGCTTAAAGCAGCCATCGAGAAAACCTGCGTTGCTATCATACCCGTGAAAGAACTTCCTTGGCCGACCGTTGTTTTCAGTACGGTACCACGAATTTCACATGAAAAGAAAGTGCAACTTACAGAAAATACCATCATGTATTGCGGGGAAATCAAGTGTATCGTGTCAAAAACCACGATTTATGGTAAAATGAAAGATCAAGAACCTCTCTTTGCTCCATTCGTTGGTGAGCTTGATTTAGGAGGGTATAAATTGGATCCTGCTCAAAAGGGACCGAAATCTGAAGTTTTATCTTATGTTAATACCATTATTAAATCGTTAGATTCTACTGTGACTCGCAGTCAACTTGCCAAGTACCACGAAGGATACCAAAGACATGGAGAGCCTATATGCGATTTCTTGATGAAAGACGCAGACCTGATGAAAGTCATGGCAAAGGTAACATCAGGCATGGAATCAAAACGCCTGAGTACCGATACAGCCGTATGTGGAATAGCTTTGCCTCAAGCCTCTGATAATACGAGTTTAATGATCGTTGTTGATGAAAGTGGTGCCAACGATCGCAATATAAAATGTTTTGAAGCATTGCTAAAGTTTTCTGCGGGGTGTTGCGAAGCCCCTTCAACGAGCAAGGGTGGTGCGGCACCTGGAGCTCCTGCTGCTGGACCAGGAGGGGCTCGAACGCCTGGAGGACAACTTTCCTCGTGGACGCCTGAACAACTTGCTGCTGAAGCTCAAAAAAGAGGTGCGGGAGTTCCACCGGGTATGGCCACTTGGTCAGAAGAAGATCTCGCAAAAGCAGCTGCCGAACGAGGTACTGGTCTCCCGCCCGGGATGGAAGTATGGAAGGAGGAGGACTTATTGGAACTTGCCAAAAAGCGACAGGGCGGAGCGCTTGACATTCCCGAATGGGAGGTTGATCCCGAAATGAAGGAATGTGCAAACTGTGGCTATGGATTGAGAAAGGGATGGGATGAATGTCCGATCTGCCAGACTCCTGTTGGCGCTAAGGCTCCTTCTAAACCTGCAGAATCAAAAGAAAAAGAACCCTCAAAACCAGCTGAATCAAAGGAAGCCTCAAAACCAGATTCGCAAACTAAACCAACTGCCGCTCCTTTACCATCAAAAGAAGGCGACAAACCGGACAAAAAAGAGAGCGATAAATAATCATCGCATGATTTTTTTTTTTCAATTTTCTTATCTTTTATGCTACTTCTACATATACAAAATTTTTTTAAGTGCTCTTAATTTACAACCTTAGAATACACATTCATATTCGTTGAGGCAAATCATTATTGTTAAAAAATATTTTTTTGCTTAAGGGCGAGGACTTCCACGACCTAGATAATCTAAGCGTCTATGGATATCCTCAAGAAATCATCAAAAACGAAAAGGAGATCGTTGAAAATCTCATTTATGGACATGATCTAGATAATAGGCACCAAATCATGCAAGATAATGCTCAAGTTTCAGAAAGATTTCAAATTGATGAGCCCATTCCATTAATTATCGGCGATCTAAATACCAGTACGCTATGTCTTAATGGAGATACTATTATTGGATTAATTCTTGAACAAGGTGATAACCCATTTGATTACAAGGAAATATTTCAAGAGTTAGTAAACGAATTGGTAAACATTGAAAAGAGTTGCTCGTTTGAGGATGAAATCGAAATTGACAATTTATTAATCACGTTGTTTATTGATCTCAGAAGATATGGAGATGAATACATCGAACAATATCCTACTATCGAATTAAAACAAGAAGATTCGTTTATTAAGATTTTCCTGTTTGGAATTGACGAGGTTGGAAAAACCTCCCTGGTAAGGAGATTAAAAACGGGGCAATTTAACGATAATTATTTCACGCCGACAAGGAAATTTAATATTGACTACATCCAACAAAACGAAAAAGGACTTTTAGCATGGTGGGACATGCCTGGTCAGCAATTATTTCGTAAGAAGTGGTTGATTGGACTTCAAGATTCAAACCTCATCGTTTTCATGATCGATGTATCGGATCAAATAAGGTTTTCCGAATCCAAAAAAGAACTTTACTCTATTATAAACCGCTATGAATTAGCAGGCGTGCCATTACTCGTCATCGGAAATAAGGTAGATTTAGTCAACAACAATTCAATCGAACCAGATTTAGAACATTTAGAAAGGTTGAGAGAAGAAATTATTAAGTTTTTTGATTTAGATAAAATTGAAAATCGACGCTGGGAATTCTTATTTACTTCGGTTAAAACCAACTTCCATGTAAATTTTGTCCAAAACATGATTGACAACTTGATTATTTAATAAAATTAATTTCTCTTGTTATTTTTCTCTGAAATAACTCAGCAGATTTGGGATTACTCAATAAATTTAAATATCAAAATACTTAAATCAAGTATATAACACGTCATTACAAATCATTAAAATTATTCACATGGGATGAAAAATGTATAAAAGATCGAAGAAAGACATGGCGATAAATATTGAAGAAAAGATGGGACATTTATTTTTAGGAAATAAGGATTTAAGACTTTTAATTCTTCGACCCATCGATCTCATTGAATTTGCTGAATTTGCTGGTGCTTCTGCCGAAGATATCCTAATCTGGGTAGGAAAATCGATAGGAAAGCATATCTCTGCTCAGTTAATGCCTGATGAGGAAAAAACTATTACCCCCCTCTCAAACAAGAAACAGATGATCCTCTCCATGTTAGACACGTTAGAACAATTAGGGTATGGCGTGTTAATCGCGCAGTTTCATAAAGCCCACGTCCTCATAACCGTCGCAGATCCATTGCCAGCTAATGAAAAGGACAACATAATGGCTAAAAATATTTGCTTGTTATATCAAGGAATTTTTACCGGCTTTTTTGAGAGCTTGAACATTGATGTAGACGGCGAAGAAATTGAATGCTGCTTGCTCGAAAGCGATAAATGCGTGTTCAAGTACGACCTCCTCGTTGACGAATTTGAAGATGAGGACATCGATCCTGAAGAAACAGACGAATCCATATCAGATTTCTTATCTACTCTATAGTATAATCTACTTTTTGAGCCTTATCTTTTCTTATATCTAATACTATTGCCTCGTGTGAGCAATATTGAATGCAATCACCACATCCAGTACACTTTTCATCGTCGATTTCAGCTAAACCTGAGATATACCCTATTAAAGAGTCTGGAATCGCATGCGTTGGACATCTTTCTACACACGCTCCGCAACCAATACAATTCGCAAGGATTAATTTCGCTCTAGCAGTCATCAAGTCCTCGAATCTATCAAGTTTGAAATCTCACACTAATCAATAATAATAAAATCGTACAAAATAGCTTCTGATTATAATCAATAGCTTTTTTATTTTTTATTCCGTTACAATCATAGAAATATAAAATTTAAAAATCGATTGAAAATAAACTTAATTATAAAATTATTTAATTAAAATCAAAAAAATATGTGAAAAAAATTGACGGAAAAAGGCGGAAAAATTAAAATAGACTCCTATAAGGGACCGCTTGGGACGATCAAAGGCTTCGAATTCACTATGGGAAAGATAATTAGCGAAGGAGACGAAGCTTGGGACGAGCCGATGGGCCCTACGCCAAAGCCTCATATTCCGACGTTACGACCGTGGTTTTTCAAGCTAATGGAAAGGTACAATCCAACATACATGCCAATTTGTGATATGTGTTGTCTTTGTACTTTTGGTAAATGTAATCTCTCCAAAGGCAGAACTGGTGCATGTGGAATCACTTTAGAAGGAGCATGTGCTAAAATCGTAGAAATTGCATGTTGTATCGGAGCCAGCTGTCACAGTGCACACGGTGATCATCTACTTCACTGGTTAAAAGAAAAATTTGGCAATGTTCCAATTAATTTTGGAAACAACATTGCAGTAGAAATGCCATGCACGCGATTGATCGTTGGAATGAAGCCAGAGACCTTAGAAGATTTAGAAACAGCAATGCAATGGGTACAATTCAATATAACTCATCTACTTGCATCCGGTCATACTGGTCAAGAAGCAAGTTATTTAGATTACGAGGCTAAAAGCTTTTTAGCGGGATTATGCGACGCTGTAGGAATGGAAATCGCTGACGCTGTCCAGATTGCGGCATATGGATTTCCAGTAGGAGACCCTGATGTTCCTGTCGTAGAATTAGGCATGGGGACTTTAGATACGGAAAATAAAGCAACGATATTAATGGTTGGGCATAATGTTGCACCTGGAATAGAATTAGTTGATTATATGAGAGAACATAATCTTGAAGATAAAGTAGATGTAGGTGCAATTTGCTGTACTGCGTTAGATTTAACTCGATATTATTCTAGTGCTAAAATCGTTGGCTCACTCGCACGCCAGATGTTTTACATCCGCAGTGGACTAGCCGATGTCGTCATGGTCGACGAACAATGTGTTAATCTCAGATGTTTTGAACAAGCAAAGTTAGTAAACGCTCCTTTTATAGCAACTAACGAGAAAAACATGAATGGATTACCTGACAGGTCAGGAGACCCTGTTGACGAGATTGTAGACGATTTAGTTAGCGGAAGAGTTGATGGGGTTTTAGTCTTAGATCCCATAAAAGCAGGAGAAGTTGCAGTTGAAACGGCAATTAAAGTACGACCAATAAGAAAAGGAAAAAGTGCTATTCCAGACGAGCAAGGCTGCATTGACATGGCGATGAACTGTAATGGTTGCGGGAACTGTCAAAGAAACTGTCCTAACGATTTACCAATAGTTGACGGCGTAGTCTTAGCTAAAGAGGGAGACTTTTCAGGTTTGTTAGAAGTGTTTGATTCATGCTTGGATTGCGGTAGATGTGAAGCTGAATGCATGAAAGAAGTTTCACCTTTAACATTGATAATGTATGCTGGACGGGAGAAAATAAGGAACGAAAAATTCAATTGTAGGGCTGGTAGAGGACCCATTCAAGATACGGAGATACGGAATGTAGGTGCTCCAATCGTTTTAGGCGAAATTCCTGGGATTGTCGCAATCATTGGATGCGCAAATTACGCTCACGAGATCCAAGAATTATACAAGATGGCTGAGGAATTTCTCGTTCGAAATTACATCGTCGTTGTTTCTGGTTGCGGAGCGATGGATATAGGGCTTGTAAAGGATGATGAAGGAAAAACTCTTTACGATAGATATCCTGGTTCTTTTGACCGTGGTGGCTTATTAAACGTTGGCTCGTGCGTGTCAAATCCTCACATCAACGGTGCTGCGATTAAAGTTGCGAATATTTTTGCACGACGTCCATTACGAGGTAACTACGAAGAAATAGCGGACTATATACTGAACCGAGTAGGTGCGTGTGGAATTGCCTGGGGTGCGATGTCGCAGAAAGCTGCGAGCATTGCGAGTAGTTGTAATGGCATGGGTATTCCTGCAATCTGCGGACCTCATTCTGCTGAATATAGGCGAATGTACCTTGGAAAATCCTACGAGGAGGATGCATGGAAAGTTTTTAACGCAAGAGATGGAACTGGCGACCATGTAGTAGGACCTGGTCCCGAACACTTGTTGACTACTGCTGAGAGCATAGAACAAGCGATTTGTTTATGTGCAAAAATGTGTCTAAGACCTGCTGATAACTCTAAGGGAAGAATGATCAAATTATCTCACTGGATTGATTTGGAGAGAAAATATAAAGGCGTTGAATTTCCAAACGACTTAGAGAAGTTCATTCGTGTCGAGGCGGACATTCCAATTAGCATGAAAGACGACATTCAAGCATTCTTGAAAGAAAAAGGTTGGAAACCAAAAGAAATCGTTGATCCAACCCTTCTAAAGAGATTGTGCAGGGAATAATTCTCTTATTCTTTTTTTTTTATTTTAAATTTTGTATATTTGATTAATTAATTTTAAAAATTTAAGTATGCGCTTCTTTTTTTTTGTAATATTTAAATACTTTATCTCAGTTTGACCATATTTTTCCTGCGTTATAGAAATTATTTTAAATATATTAATCTCTTTTTAAATTTACCGATTCACCAAATAAATTTATAAGGTTGAATTTACATGGTATATTATAAGAAACTCGTGAAAAAAGGGGTTGTTTCATGGAACTATTATATAATGATGATAACATAATAATCAAAATCGATCGGTCAAAAAAATTACTAGCATATGAATGGAAGAGGTTTATACCAGAAGATGCTTACCGGAAGGCTTTAGAAATCGTCTATGACACCATATGCGACCACGATGTAGAAAAGTGCTTGATCGACATGCGCAAGTTGAGCGTGATCCCCAGAGGTGCGCAAGAATGGATGGACAACACTTGGTTACCTCTCGTTGAGGCGCAAGGAGTCAAAAATTTTGCCATAGTCGGCGTACGTCCAACTATTCGGATGCATTATCTACTTTATGTAGAACAACAGGAGTTAATTGAACGTAATTAATACACAATAATCTTTCTTTTTGAGCTTTAAGACATATTAGTCTATGTTTTTCGTAACAAATATCCTAATTATTCTCTATTTTTTATACAATTCGTTATAATAATTTCTGTGCGGCGGAGTATCTTGTACATATTTAAATCTTTAATGTACAACCCGAAATCTTTATCTTGTATTCATTAATTATGTTTTTAAGTCTTTTATAATTTTCATATTCAAGACAAAAATAATTCCGCTTGAGAAAAATGGACATACTATACGATGACGAATATATTCAAATCAGAATAAACCGTCTTAAGAAATTGTTAGAATACGAGTGGAAGAAATTCGTATCTGAAAACACCTTTAAAAGCTCCTTAGAACGAGTATATGATACTATTTGCCACCACGATGTAGATAAATGCTTGATAGACAGGACAAATTTCAGCGTTCTTCCCCCACACATGCTGAATTGGTGGGAAAATACCTGGTTTCCTCTCGTTCGGGAAAATGGCATAAAAAAAATTGCCGTCGTCTGTGGATCCTCAAAAATTGATAATATATCAATGGTTCTTGCTTATCTTGCTCAGGAAGACGTATTAAGCATGAGGAACTAATTTATTATATCTTACCTAATTATATACCATATATTTCTTTTATAATAATAACCGCATGCAAAGTGAGATTCATTGGACAAAAAAAATAAAGAAATTTTAAAGCTTACTAAACTGTTAAAACACTGGGCAGATCACAACAATTCACATAAAGAGTCGTTTCTGAAGTGGCGCGATATCGCAAGAAATAACGATTTAGATGAAATTGTAGATAACCTAAATAAAGCTATCGAAATGATGGACGAAAGTACAAAATACTTGTTAATAGCTCACGATAAATTAGAATAAAAACAATTATTTAAAATTATCTTTAAATATAAGAAAGGTTACTGCCCTAATTTATAAGAAAAGGTTAATCAATGGGAGTAGTTGCTCTTTGAAGTAATCAATTTTCTCATAAAGAAGTTCTGGATTTTCTGAAAGTAACCATAAAAATACCGGAATCTGGAGATCCGAGTATTCAAACAGTTTTTCCCCACGGATTGTAAAACCGTTAAGTGGGAAGTCGAGTGTTGTTGTTTTTTCCCGAATTAGTCCTATAGAGCTGTGGAAGTTTGAAAGCGTTTGCATTAATAACGCCGTGTTATTGATCAACATCTCATCCGTATTATTCTTGGTAAAGCTCCCAAAAATTAGACCATCCATGGAGATTAGGCTCGTTGCTCGCCCTTCAATAATTTGTGTGAAATCTTCAAGAATGTGTTCGATTATTTCAGAAGTTTCTGAAACTTTCTTTAGCGCTACGCTGAACATTTGCATTATAGTTTCTTTCTGGAATATTGTGGTGTCGCAATAGTCTAAACTCAGGTCCTTAAATTCCTTCGCAACATCGTCGATTTTATTTTTTATTGCGGTACAATTCTTTTGCCATTGAAGAGTCTTGCGAATATCTTGGTCGCTTTTGTTTAATACGATTAAGACCGGTGGATGTTCACCTAATTCTTGCATGGCTGTCAAGCATTGACGGAAGTATTCTGCTGATTCGTTAAATCTTTTATCGTCCTGAGAATCAACAACATAAAGCACGAGATCAACTTCAGTGAAGAACAGTTCGGGTTTGTTAAAGTAATACTTCTCTCTATATTGAACTTGACCTCCAAGGTCCCATGATATTATTGGATATCCGAAAAAGTCCAATTTTTCCCGCTGAACACCTTTAGTGGGTAGTAGAGCTTTTATGATTGAAAATCTATCTTGTACTACTGCCAAGATCGATGTCTTCCCACCGTTATCCAAACCGATTAATAGAAGTTTCTTTTGCTTTCTCACCTGTTCGAGTATTACTCGTTCAAGCACTTTTGCGATTTTAATCCACTTGATCAAGATAACGAGTGGTAATTCCTTGATTTCAGGAGGATTCTCAGGTGATAAATTCGCTAAATCCCCAATTGAGCGTATATTGGCTGCTGCTAATCGTTCTGCACTTATTTTATCAATACCTATGAGTGTATCCGGCTTATAGCTCAACACTTCTTTTAGTTCTTCGGAAATTACCGTCGAACTCTTGAAGAAGTCCTTGATTCTGTTCATGCTTTCCTTATCAGTCATTTTTAGGACCTACTAACGAATTAATTTAAATTATTATTAAGTGACTTATCTTCTAAGATAAAAAATGTATTACTATTTATTTATTATTACTTCCCAATAAAAAACTTTAGTTTTCCAAAAATAATATCGGATAAAAAGAATCTTATTCTAAATACCATGAAAAAACAAGTTCTAACAAAAAAAATAATTATTTATTTATCTAATCTATATAAAATTTAGGAAATAGAATATCGAAAAGTTCAAAGTAATCAAAAGTAAGGACTGACAACCTTGGCTGAAAAAATACCCGAAAACATGGTTTTATGCGTTGATGCGTCGAGATCCATGTATAGATCAGATTATAGGCCTAATAGATTAATAGCAAGCATTAATGCTTTGAAGAGATTGGCTGAATTACGGCTTGAACAAGATCCAAATAGTGCCTTCGCAGTAATACAATTTTCCGACACGATTGAGAAGATTCTTGATTTTACAGGATCTGTTGAAAGCATTCACTCCTCGTTAAATTCGATTCGATTTGGAGGTAAGAGTGCAATGGGCGAGGCTTTAGGATTGTCAATAAAAGTCATAATAACGGAACTAAGAAAAATTGGGGCAAAAATTCCCAAAATACTGCTCGTTTCTGATGGAAATTATACACAAACTGATGCGGATCCCCTAAAAATGGCGCAATTAGCGCAGGGTTTAAACATTAAGATTGACACCTTTTCACTAGGTGACGCAAGCAGCATGAGTATATTGCGAAAGATTAGTGATACAACAGGCGGGAGGTTTTATTATACTAATTCGCCAGAATCCCTCCTGGATTCGGCACGATCTCTAGCTGGGGATAACATCAAGTCTTTTGATTCGCCATCTTCCCAAACCATGCTAAAAAATCCCGCTTTCCTTAGAAAAATTGCGGCTGATACTCTAAGAGTACAAGATTTGACGGAGGATCAAGAACAACGCCTGCAACAATTAAGAGGAAATGTTGATTACAAAAAATGTAGTATTTGCTTTTCCGATACTTCTCCCGATACGGGAGGAACTTTTCTTATAACGGGTCGTTACTGCCCGAATTGCCATACTCCTTTTCACATTCATTGTTTAGCAGGATGGGCAAGTTCAATGGGTGAAGCGAGCGTGAAACAATCTGGAACTTGTCGTTGTCCTCATTGTTTCTATCTCTTAAGAATTCCAACAGAGGTTCAACAAGTGAGAAAGTTGCGCACTTTAAGCTCAACTGCTACAAAACAAATCGGTCCTAAAGAGCCTGACACTTTCCCCGCTAGAGTAGTAAACATTAACGATTTGGGGGAGGACGCGCTTTATAACTCGTGCCCCGTATGCAACTACATATTTGAACCCGGAACTGAGGTGATAGAATGTGGAAATTACGATTGTGGAGCGCTCTATCATCGAGATTGCTTTAAAAAGTTGATTAATGATCAATGCAAGAGTTGTGACGGAAAGTTAACTCTTTCGTGAAATTTTATATAGTTCTCCCTCTAATTTTTTATTGTTAAACAAACGAACTATTTAATAAGGAAAGTATTTTTGTTGATTAATCATGTCAGATAATGAACCTTACACGTATGGAAATATTCAATTAGGGCGTGGCAATTTTGATTTACCATCTGTTCTTATTGGAACACTTTTTTATCAAGGAGAAACGCTCGTAGATAGGAAAGATGAAAGAAATTTTGACGAAAATAAAGCAAAAAAGCGAATTGAAACACAACAAGCGCTCGGTGAAAAATATAAGATACCCACGATGGTTGAACTGTCTGGAATAACGCCTGAAGCGATGATAAAATATATCGATTTTTACTTGAATAACTTCGAACCCCCGTTCGTGTTAGGAGGATCCCTTGACGCAAGGATTGCGGGCATGGAACATCTTGAAGATAGAGGCGTGAAATCAGATGAATATGTTTATAACGCTATTTCAAATCTAAAAAATAAAAAAGAACTGGAAGCTTTGAAGAGATTCAAGATAAAAACGGCCGTGATCTTAATACTTGCCTCAGAAAACATGACTAGTACTCAAAGATACGCGTATGTCACGAAAAAAAACGAACCGCAAAACGAGAGTTTGATTGATGGAATAAAGAATACTGGCGTTGAAGAAATTTGGATTGATGGCGGCGTGATTAATTTAGAAAGCTTAGCTCATATCTTGGAAACCCAGCAATTAATCAGCACGTCGTTAAACTTACCCGTTGGAACTGCACCCACGCTCTTTTTATTCAAATATTCTTCTCCCAGATTAAATGCAAAATTTCACACAAAATATCGAAAAGCAAGTATCATGTTCATTGCGTCTTGGTTTTCAAACTTTATTTTCTATGGAGCAATTGAAGATGCAAAAGAATGCTTTGCTTCTGCTTATCAATCAATGGAATTCAAAAAAACTGTTAAGAGCCATAACATTAAACTTAATCTTTAAGATATATAACAAGTGAAGATGCAAAAGAATATTAAACTTAATCTTCTTTTTTCTAGGTATAGTACTAACTTTTTAATAACAAAAAATTAGTGGAAATAGAGTTAAATGATAAATAATCACGAAATTGAAGAGAAAGAACTACAAGCGATTAGATTAATCGATGAAGCAGAAACTATGGCCGATAAAGGAAAAGGAGATAAAGCCATCGATCTTTACGAGCAAGCTGCCCAATTATATCTTGATATCGGTAGCTACATTAAATTAGATGAGATTTATATCAGGATATCAAGAAAAATATCCCAGTTCAAGAACACTCTTCAAGCGATTTATCGTCTAAAATCAATCGTACGTAAGACCGAGGAATTACAGATTGAAGAGATTTCTGCAAAATTATTGATTCAATTAGGTAATATATCGTTTAAGATTGCCGATTGGGAAACTGCAGGAGAAAGTTGGCAAAAAGCTTCAGAACATTTGATGAAAGCAGATCCCGAAGAATTTTCGAGCACATCGTCATTCTTGCTCCTAAAGGCAGGGCAGGCATACGAGCGTTCTCCTATAAAAAAAACAGAAGGTAAACGGTTAATTCTAAAGGCAATCATGAGAATTAACAGGTTTGATGAACTTTACGAAAAGGAAGAGCAAAGGGCCGTTCAATTGATTGAAATGAAAGAATACGAGGCTGCAGGAAACAAATATTTCGAAATTTCGAATCTTTTCAGAGAAGCGTTAGAAAATTTACCAGAATTAATTGACGAAGAAGAATCAAAGGATACAATGGTAAATGCAAGAGCTCGCTTCACGCATTTTATCGCAGAATATCAAACTGTCGCAGCGTTGTGCTTGAGAGCATCGAAAGATCGTGCTTTTAACGATCGCATCAAGGAACTTGGACACGATTCAATTGAGCTTTTCAAAAGAGCAATCACCCTTCAAAAAGAATACCTGTTTGAGAAAAAGTCTGATTTTGATAAAGAAATTATTTATCGGATAACGTTTGATACAATGCTTTTAGCCATCGTGCAAGAAATGCTCGGAGAAAAGATCTTGGACTCGTTAGAGTTTCTATTTGAAGGTGGAGATAAGCATAAAAAGCTGATTAAAAACTTGAAAAGCACGCCCTATTATAAAATTACTGAACAAATTCAAAAAATCGGAGTGCAAGAAACCTATGAAAAATTATTAAAGACTAACATGGGTCATTTTGAACGGGTTAAGAACACTTTAGTCTCGTATTTTCAAGCAAGCTAAAATCATATTTCTTCTATGTAGATTTAAAAAATTTTTCACTATACAAACCATACTTTTTATAATAACTATAAATAGAAGCACTCTAGAAGATCTTGACGCTATGTAGGAATGACAAAGATTTATAAATAATAAATTACTATATAGGATCAACAACCTTTTAATTAAATAAACATTTAATTAAAAAGTCATTATTATAAAAACATTCTTATCATGAAAATATTATATGTAAATCCATCAAGAATTTCGTCGGGACTTGATGCGGTCATTAAAGGCATTCCCTTAAGCCTTATTTCGATAGCTGCAATGGTGCCTGAACACGACGCAAAGCTGTTAGATTTTAAAGTAAAAAAATACGATGAAGCGAAGTTTCGCAAGGAGTTAAACCGTCACGATGTTGTTGCCTTTACCTCAATGACTCCACAAATAGATTCTGCATTATACACGGCAAATATCGCGAAAGAACAAGGTTGCACCACGATCCTCGGGGGATATCATCCCACATTAGATCCTGATTATGCTGCAAATCATTGTGGCGTTGATTTTGCGGTGCGCGGGGAAGGAGAGCATACTTTCCGTGAGATAATTGATTTTATAGACGGAAATAAAAAGAACATTACGATTAAAGAAATCGATGGAATTTCATATAAAAGAAACGACCATGTCATCCATAACAAGGCACGCGCTTTAGAACGAAACCTGGATAATTTTCCGATACCCCGGTACGATCTTGTGAATCGAAAAGATTACAGGTATTTAGGTACGAGACTCGCTCAAATGGAAACCTCTCGCGGATGCCCTCATTCGTGTAGCTTTTGTTGTATCCACAAAATGTGGTTCGATCCTAACAGCCACGTTTCTTACCGTACAAAAAGCATTAAAAGAATAATGCAGGAGATCTACGCCATTGATTGGAAGAATAACTTCATTTTCTTCTGCGAAGATAATTTTACCATCAATAGAAAGCGCACAAAAAAAATCTTGGATACTATCATACGATCTGGCGTTCATAATCACATATATTTTAGTTGCCAATCTCGAGTTGACACCTTACATAAAAATCCTTGGCTTATAACGCTAATGCAGAAAGCTGGGATTCGACAGATCTTTCTGGGAATTGAAACTGTTCACCAACAAAGCCTCGATGCAATGAACAAGCAAAATACTACTCCAAAAATGACGCAAGAAGTCGTTGAAATGATTAAGGATCACGGCATTTCAATATTTGGAGGCGTTATAATTGGATATCCCGGCGAAACCAGGGAAATGGTTCACCAAACCATTCAATTCATAAAATCGCTTAAACTAACATGCGTTCAATTTACCCCTATAACAGCATTTCCGGGAACGGATTTCTTTACTGAAATGAAAACAAAAGGAAGGATCACGAGTTATAATTATAAACATTACAATTTATTCCATCCCATGATGGGTACAGATAAGTTAACAAATATTGATATATATAGGTTAGTTGCTGAGGCGTACGCATCGTATTACCTCGGTTCCGACTATCTAAAAGATGTAGCAAAACGATACTGTAATCCTTTTAGCAAGTGGCGATGGATGGGGAAACAGGTGCCCCTTTACGTGAAAACCGTAATTGGTGAGGCATATAAAATGTTCATGTCGCAAGGCATAACTAGAAGTGCCATTTCTGAAGAATTAAAAGATTTGAGAACGCGAGCAGATGCTGCTAATACCTTTAACTACAAGATTATTTACACGCCTCCTCGAGAAATTCAACAAGAAGTAGAAGTGCCTGAGGAAACCATGCGGAAAAAACTAATTAAGAAGGAAGTTGAAGTAATTACTTAATAACTTAATCTCAGATTTCAATTTTTCGTGAAAAAGAATTAAAAAAAAATATGTGTTATGCAATTTTATTCTGTTCCAGCATTTCTTTATTTACTTCAACACCTAAACCTGGTTTTTCCAAAGCAGAGACAATGCCTTTTTCAGCCCTAATTGGTTCTTCGAGCATTTGGAATTGTTCGGGATAGTATGGAAATTCGCAATATTCGCACCGCGAAGCCATTATGAAATGAAGATTCGCAGCTAAGATATAACCGTATCCAAAAATATGTGGAATGCATCTTACTCCTTTCACTTCTGCCAATGCATCTATCTTTTTCATTTCCTGAAATCCTCCACTTCGCGTGGCGTCTGGCTGGATTATATCATAACAACCCTTTTCAAGAATATCTTCGAATCGAAAAATTCCCATGTCGTTTTCACCACCTGCAATAGGGATTGGTGAAAGCTCTCTTAACTTGGCAAGACCGTTAAGATTATCGGAAGGCAATGGTTCTTCTAACCATGAAAGACCATATTTATCGCAGATTTTTGCTATTTTTAACGCATCAATCACGGAAGTATATCCCGAATTCACATCAACCATTATATCAATATTAGGAAATTCGTCTCTTACGGCTTTAATTAGTGCCTCGTCTTTTTTGATCCCCTGACCTATTCTGAGTTTGACAGCATTAAATCCTCCCGCCTCAATTGCGCTTCTTGTAGCACCAACGGCTGCAGGGGGTTTGTACACACGGAATAAAGACGCATATGCGCGGACCTTATTTTTACGTCCTCCTAATAGCTTGTAGATTGGCTGTTTAGTTGCCTTTCCGATGATATCCATCAATGCAACCATCACGGCACTAGTAGAAGCTGGGATACCAAACATGATTCTATTCGACATGGTGTATATATCGTTATAAATATCGTCAATCATGAAGGGATCTCTTTTAGGCAAGATTTTTCCAATAAAATCGTCAATAAATCGTTTTTGTGCTGCGTTTGATAAATTCCAGTGAGACAAAGCCCATCCATCGATTCCCTCGTCAGTTATTATCTGTGTATATAATCCTGAGGCTTTGAATCTCGGCATGGAACCGATCTTGATCTTGAAATCAAGCTCGACCAAATGAGTTTTTACATCTGTAATTATCATGAATATAATTACATGCATGTTTCCTTAAAATTTTTCTTGGAAAGAACACAAATATCACTTGATTTTTTTTGGGGAATTATTTAAAAATTCAAAATTGCCCCATCGAGTGCAGAACTTACAAGCGCCCTATATTTTAGTAATGTCCTGCTTTTTATGTCTCGTTCGTGTGGCTTCCAGTTTTTTAATCGTTCTTGTATTTCCTCGTCAGAAAGGTCAACATTTACTGATCTATTAGGGATATCAATTTTTATCATGTCCCCATCTTGAACGATAGCTATCGGCCCACCGACATATGCTTCGGGACAAACATGACCTATACACGGCCCTGAAGTCGCTCCTGAAAACCGACCATCCGTAACTAAAGCCACCTTGTTCAAATCTTTCCTCAGCATTATGCTTGCTGTTAGGGCTACCAATTCTGGCATTCCAGGGCCACCTTTTGGCCCCTCATAGCGAACAACGACCACTGATTCGTTTTCAACCTCGTGAGCAGATACTGCTTTGAGCGCTTCCCTTTCAGAGTTGAAGACCTTAGCGGGACCTTCAAAATTTAACATTTTTCTTTCTGAAACCGCAGATTGCTTGATAATTGAGCATTCTGGCGCTAAATTACCCCTTAAAACAACCGTCCCTCCTTCTGGAAATACGGGATTATCAAATGATCGAATAATGTTATCGTCTAACACCTCAATCTTGCGTAAAGTTTTCCCGATCGTTTTTCCAGATACCGTGGGACAATCCAAGTGAAGAAAGTCCTTTAACTTAGTAAGCACGGCGGGAATGCCGCCTGCCTTGTATAAATCGACCACTCCATAATCTCCTGATGGCGAAACATTCACGATCATGGGTATTTTCTTGCTATACTCGTTAAATATTCCCAAATCAAAATCTAATCCCATTTCATTTGCAATCGCAGGAAGATGTAACGCCGAATTTGTTGAACCGCCAATTGCGACGTCAACCATAACTGCGTTTTCTAACGATTTTTCTGTCATGATTTGAGAGGGAGTCACGTTTTTCTTGAGTAATTCCATGATTTGTTTTCCGGAATCTCTTGCAATCATGTATTTATCCCTCGTAAAAGCTGGAATAGTAGCAGCATTAGGTAATGTCATTCCAAAAGCTTCCATTAAGCATTGCGTGGTGTTGGCAGTTCCCATGAATTCACAAGCTCCATACGTAGCACAAGCAAGACATCCGGTTTTTCTTTTAAAATCCTCGTATAATTTTTGATCGATTCCTTTATAATCCGGTGTAAATTCGATATTAAACAATCCTGGACCACCAGGAACGCATATGGTAGGAATATCCAATCGTGCAGCTACCATTAAAACCGCAGGATTGATTTTATCGCAACTAGAGAGCGTCACCATCGCATCTAAACGATGCGCCTCAACCATCGCTTCGATCGAATCAGTAATTATCTCACGTTGTGGTAATATGAAACGCATCCCAATGTTTCCGTTTGCCCACCCGTCGCAAGGTGCAATAGTGCAAAATTCAAATGGAACACCACCAGCCTCAATAATCCCATATTTCACGGCTTCTGCCAATCCTCCAAGGTGTTTATGACCTGGATTCAACTCGTTCCATGTATTAACCACACCAATGAATGGTTTTTTATCAATATCCTTCTGGTCTAATCCTAAACCTTTTAGGAATCCTAGAGGAGCGTAATAATATCCTGTATTCTTAATTGCTTCAAATATAGTATCACTGCGTTTTTTCAGATTTACTTCTTTTTCACTCATGTTTTAAACACTAAACTATTTATCAATGAAAATTAATTTACGAGATAGAATTTAAAAATTTCTTTCGTTCGATTTTATTTATAACAAGCATTCTTTAGAAATTTGTCGGACTGTATTGATATATATTCATGGAATTAAATTCTATAATTATAGCCGATAAGAACTTTTCAGAGATGTGAAGCTAATAGATCGTCAAAATCTGAACTCAGATTTTCTAGCTACGACTAACGCACAACTTTAGACCATCTCTCTACCATTGAATCTTATCGGAACATCTTTTTTTGAAATTTCTCGGATATTTTTCAATTAGTAATTAAACGTTATGCGTTCATAACAAAAATAGCGTGATTTTTCATCAACTGTGAGGTCATGTAGTTTGATACTTCATTAGCATTATCAAAACCAATCCTCTGTAACCTTTCTAGCAAACTGTTTTCAAACACTTCTTTTAACTCATTTGCAGTGATGGTCTCTGGATCCTTGTTGGAATCCTTAATTGATAGACGAATAATTCCAGAACACGCAATTGCTTTCTGACCAATTTTTTCCGATAATACATGACCAAAGAATTGTACGATGTTCAAGGTTTATCAACCTCTAATTGTGATAAAATTTCTTCTTCAGTCATCCCATCTGATTCATCTTCAATTTGATGGTTCCGGTTCGCCCATTTTCTTAACCAACGAGGCGCCCCCCAGGCAAAAACTTCTAAAATGAAAGACGATAAAATCACAACCATGAGAATGAGCAATTTAAACATGGAATAATCAAGTAGTTGTAAGCTTGAGGTTATTATTTGTAATATACATATGGCCATCACCATTTTATATTTCAACTTAATCCAACCCTTTACTGCGATATTTCCTTTAATCTCATTATAAGAATCTAAAGAAGCTTTAAATCGCCAACCGCTAAATAGATATGTCAATAAAGCAAGAATATAATAGTTAATTGTATAGTTAATATGGCTCTCAGATAAAGGATCGTTTTGGAGTACAAAAGAACCTGTTGATACTATTGCAATAATAAACAGAATTTCTACTATGATAAGACCTAAAGTACCTATTAATACAAGCCATTTAAAAGGGCTTTTCCTTGCGTTATAAAAGGTGTAATGCGTAAACACGGAATATAATAGCAACACTACTATTGCTGAAGTAATATATAGCGTTTTGGACGTGAAAAATATGACTATATCAAAATCTACAATTACTGTAATGAGAGTCGTGATTGAAAACATTATGAAAATAAATCCTAATATCAAAAGCGATTTTAGATCCGTCTTTTTTGCTTTAAAAAACATCAAAATTGCAAGAATTATAGCAACTATAAATACCGAAAATTTGAGAATTGTTGTAATTCCAACAGGCATAATTTGTTCTTTATTTTTTTCCAATTATCTACATAATAAGAGAAGTATTATTTATATTTTAGTGGAGTCCTATATTCCAATGAGAGCAACGCTAACTAAATAACTAACCATTAACTCATCATCAACAACAACAAAAAAAAAAGGCGAAATGCAAAAATTTCGAAAATCCTAAAAACTTATCAGCAACTGCTGTGCTTTCAACTTGCTGATCTTCCTGACCCCGTGTAAACCCGAACTGTAATCGCACGTGATAAGACGTGCTTCCTCGAGTTTCTTTATTTGAGCCGATATGTTCGCTTCAGTCATGTCCAATTCACTTGCAATACTCGAAACGTCCTTAGGACCGTCCCGTATATAACGTAGGATTTCACGCCTCGTCTTGCTCGATAGAGCTTTTACAATTTTTTCGACTTGCCCATCATCGTCAATAAATTCTACTTTTTCGCCCTCTACATCTTGAAGCTCTATATCTAACAATCCTGTCTCGGTTAATTCCATCTTTTTTTTTCAACTCGATAATTTTAACTTGTTGGGGAGTAAATGATCAATGCGATTGGTCGTAATGGTGAATTATTAATGTGATATCAACGATATTATTTGAATACCAACATGATAACTAAGTTTTTTCAGCAATTTAAGTGTTTTTTTATCAAAAAGTTATATTCGTTTGTAGTCCAAGTAATGTGTTGAATATATTGACATCAACTGATGCCACTTGATGTCGATTTTTCTTCTTTCCACAAAACAAAAGTAATTTAATAAAATACCCGTTTATACAAAAATTTTTTTCTTTCTCAAAAACTCGAATATTTTCCTCCAATTTTCAAAAAAACCAATAAAATATGCTTCATTTTTGAACATTAATCCTAAGTTTTCAAGCAATAGCCAAAATCACCCGATCGTTCGATCCCAAACGATTGAATTTAAGACTTTCGGTTTATATTCGAAACCACGAATTTGGATAGTAAATGGCTTTTTAACCAAAAACATGAAAATTTTCATCGTACATTCATGTAAAATCTTGACTTTTTATAGAGAAATTTTCGCAAAAAGAGGCTTTTCTTTAATAATTCAAGCCATACCAATAAATTAAAGTATAAAATTGCTCATAAACGTTTAATCCATCAATTTAAAATATATTGTCGTATTATATTTCGAATTCTTCTCTGAATCCACAAAGTTACAAGAATTTTAATTACTTTTTTGTAATTATATAAATCTCCCTAATGAAAACCCCTTATATACTTGTATGCATATTGGATGATTTAAAAAAACACAATCATTAATAAGGTAGTAACAACTTTTGTTACTCATGCATCAACACAATACAAAATTTACACGAAAAAAAATGGGGGCTTGACAAGTGAGTACCGAGAAAAAACCGAAGGAATCAAAAGGCTCTAATTCTGAAAGTACAACCAGTGTAATAACTGTTAGAATTGATAAAGATCTTAATGAAAACTTGGATTTAATTCGAAGTAAAATCGGTTTATCGAAAGCTGATTTAATCAGGAATTATTTGGAGATGTCTAAGTACGTGAAAATCCAGAAAAGTTCAATTAAATCATTAAACGATAGAGATTTAATAATGGTTAAAAAGAGTTTCCTAAGAAAGTTGATCGAAAACAGTGAAGAAGCCGAGCAAATTAATTTAGGTTTAAAATTAAGTCGTCTCATTAATGATATAGCAAGAATTAATAATAAATTAGAGGATATAGATTATAAAATTGATTTATGCGATCACATGGGTTTCTTTCCAAAATTCGTGGATGAGGAAAACTATGTCTTGATAACGAAAAAATTTGGTCCTAAAAAATTCATTGAAGCGTTTACTTGGCAGATTTTCAAGAAACCGAATCAAAAGGATTTCAATACTAATTACACTTCGGAAAATATTGCGAGTAAATCATCTATTAGAAACCCATATAACAAGGAAATCGTATCCGTGGAGCGATCATCTTCACATTATTCATTTGAATTTGCTAAAATTCCTGAAGAAGAGTCATGATGCCATCTTTTCTAATATGATTTGAAATAATTTTTTTCCTTCTTATTTTTTATTTTCATTTTTCATAAAAATTGGTCTCTTTAAGATTTTAATAATATTGTTAGTATTTTTTTCATAAGCAAGTATAAAATAATTTTAAAAGATTGGTATTAAAAGAATGACTCAAACTAGTGAATGGTTAAATGTTGACGACATCTTCGAAATTAACGAGGAGGGTGTGCTTTCATTGCTATATAAAGCAATTAATTTGCTTGAATTATACGACATTCAAAATTCAATGAAATTTGAGAAGGAGCTCATAACTCGAGCCATCCAAAACTTTCAAGATGATGTAATAATCGTGAAAAGTTCTGAAGGTTATTATTCAGGGGAAGAATGTGAGGCACTAATGGATAAAGTCTTTCGCGTGATAAAAAATGTGATCGATATCGTAGAAATCGATCTTTTCGATTAATCCAATAAAAAAATTTTAAAAAATTATTCCTTTTCTACTAATTCTAAGATTTCTTTTACGAGTAATTTCTCAAGAATCTGATTAACTTCTTTCTTAGAGAGATCGATCTGTTCACCATGCTTTACTTTCAAAAGAATTTCAGTCTCGTCCTTGGTAAGAATTCCTAAGTTAAGTGAAATTTCGATGATTTTCTCTGACAAACCTTCTGGATCTTTGATTTTTTTTGAAAAGATTTTTTTTATGGGTGCTAGCTTGAATTTTTTTTCATCCATACCTAATACCTACTTTTTTTTATAAATATTAAGAGATAATATAGGTATAAAAATCATGATAGTTTTATATAAGAATTGAATCCTAATTATTTCTATCATGGAAAAAATTGATAAATTTTTTGATAAAGTAAACGGAAGTCTTTTTATTTTTTTAGGGTTAGCAATCAGCGTTATGACTATTATTATCTCAGTTGCATTATTCACCGCAACGGGCGCGAGTTACAGCATTTTCACTCATTACATCAGCGATTTAGGGGCAGTTTATTCTGCACCAAATAACGCTCACGTAGTCTTTACTTTTGGGATGGTCCTCCAGTCCTTTGTACGACCGTTTACGATATTGTTTTTGCTCTATTTTTTACGGAAAAAGGGAACCGAAAAAAAAATGATAACGATTTGGTTCATGTGTAGCGTGATTGCTATTATAGGAACGTTCTTAGCAGGGGTTTTTCCCGAAGATACAGTGTATTTAATGCATTTTATTGGAGCTTTTTTAGTATTTTTCTTTGGCATGATGTCTCACGGATTTTTTGGATTTGCAGCAATAACCACGCCAACCATTCCTAACAGGCATGGATTTCCAGGATTACTCGTCGGAACGGTAAATACCATTTTCATGCTCTTGTTCATTTCCAATATAGGTAAGACTGCTATCGTGTTTTTTGAATGGATGGCCTTGTTTTCTGGTTGGATTTTTTCGTTAGATATCGGCGTCTATACTTTAAGGACTAATTAATGAGTTTTTTTTCTAAGCTTTTTTTTTATAATTTCACTTAATCCTAATAGAGGAACGATGATTTTTTCAGGTCTATAAAAGATTTCATAATTTATTTCTCTTAATGTCCTTTCAATTGTAAAGAAATCAAGTAAAGCTGCATTTGTTTCTAGCTCACGTAGAATAATCTCTGTGAGTTTATTTTCCCATATCTCAAGGACTCTCAGAATCATCTCAAATGCGGGAAATTCTTCTTTTTTGTCATCAAGGAACAGTAAATCATGAAGGATGTTTTCTGGAGATTTCTTCCCATCTTTTTTAGTAATTTTTTCATTAATATATCCCAAGAGCGTGTTGTATTTGATGTAACTCAAGGATCTTAAAAATGATGCTATATCTTTTTCAACTGGTAATTTCACTTTTTTTTCTTCTGGAGAGAGTTGCGGGTCTCCTTCAAAATCAGTAAAGAAAAATTCAATCCGGTCTTTTTCTATATTATATAAAACCTGTTCCATGTGTAGATCTTGATGGATGGATTGAATACTAATGGTAGTATCCTTAATCTTGAACAGTAGATTACTAAAAACCTCTGAAACATCATTTAGAACCGAGTTTATCTGTGAAATATTAAAAAAGAAATCAGTTGTTAACTGCTTTATAGTAAATTTTAGGTTTAATATGATCGCATGGATAATGTTCAGGCGCGGTTCCAAACATCTTTGACTCTTCACAAATTCCGAGTGAAAAATCTCATCATCTGAATCAGAAATAATTAAATATTCATGCATTTTCTTAATAATCTGACCTATTTCGCTCGAAAATTCTAAGGATCTACCGCAATTTCCCGTGATCAGTTCAAAGATTTTATCCTTGTCTTCAAATTGAGAATAATTTCCGTTAACATGTTCAAAAACGCTAAATATTATGTCGTTAAGCTCGTTCCAATAAACAATCCCAATATTTCCAATATTAGATACTTTTTCAATAATCCCAATTGCGTTAATTTCACCAACCTTTACCGATCCAACGAGTTTAGGTGCGTGCTTAAAGTCGTTTTTCATCAAAGCAATGAGTTTTAAAACTTCTAAGTTCTCAATATAATTTTTATACGACTTCACCACCAATGAAGCAAGCTTTTGATCTGGCTCGTCTTTCTTGCGCATTTTTAACTTGAATAATAAATTAGTAGTATTTCCCTCTCCTAACTGTTTAAGCAAAATATCGTACTTGCCAGGATCTTTCGTAACATCGATAAAATATTTAAAATTTTCATCTAAATCGTCAACAAAGACAATATTAGATAGAATTGTTTTCCAGAAAAGAAGACAAAACTCTGCCTCGAGTAAATTCACAGTGCCCTTAAATGTGTTTTCTCGTAGTTTGAGCATGTTTTTTTCGATTCTTTCGCTTTCATCAAGGATATCCTCAATTTCCTTAAAATGTAAGAATGGAACGAAGTAAAACTTTGTATATCTCTCCTTTATAACTTTAATAACGGTAATTATTATATTTCCACCGATTACTT
>Ga0180433_10001337_pt1 | contig 41291 bp, 36 predicted proteins | sample SS_ome_8_FD_132980 | JGI IMG/M metagenome (GOLD analysis project Ga0180433, IMG submission 132980) | Hypersaline lake sediment archaeal communities from the Salton Sea, California, USA - SS_1_D_1 metaG | ecosystem: Environmental > Aquatic > Non-marine Saline and Alkaline > Hypersaline >... | reverse complement strand
TGTAAAACCACTTTTAGTATTCTCTTTACAGTGACATTTTGGGCAATGCATATCTTTTCTCCTTTTTGCAGTTTTAAAGAAGAAATTTTACTGAAAATATTTTTGATTAGCAATGCCAAATTTATAAGGCTAGAAGATGAACTATTGAATAAAACAGTAACAACACTGGCGGCTCTTGCTTTATCCACGTTGGCTTTAACCTCTGGCACAACACCTTTAGTTAGACGTCTTGGCTTAGAAATCACCAGACAAACAGTCATTCAGCTAGCGATCTTTAATGTTTTGGGTGAAGCTATAAAAATGATGATGCCTAGATTTAATGACCTCGTGCTGATCTTTGCTTTACCAGAGGCACCTACCACATTAGAAGAGCTGCAGAATCTAGACGATCGAAGTTTATCTTTTATTTGTACTCACTTTCGGGATTACGTAGAAAAAATGCCTTGCAAAGACCAGACATTTTTAAAGGCATTTGTCGAACGTGTTTCTAAAGGTGAAGGGAAAAAAGTATTAGCCCTGATCCGTTCTTATTATAATGAAGACGTGAGTCGCTTTTTTAAACTTCCTGAAGTCATTCAATGCATTCTGAATGAAAAGTTTAAAAGTGAGCTAAATGAAGGTGAGGTCTTGCCTCGTTCTGTAGACCCTTGTGCTTACAATATTATCGCCAAAGGAACTCAGCTCCAAGAAAATCAGCGTTATTTCTCGCCAAATGGCAAATTTTTCTTTGTATTCGAAGGTGATGGCAACTTGTATTTATATGAAGGAAAAATGCGCATGTGGTCTAGTAATACAACTGGAGATGGAGCGAAAGTCTGTTTCCAGGAAGATGGGAATTTAGTGATTTATTCAGAGGATGGAACTCCTATTCAATCAACTTATACTTATAGAAATAGAGGATTTGCATTGTATCTAAGAAATGATGGTTGTTTCCAGATTGTCAACAAGTCTGACAAAGTTTTATTTGAAGGAGGAAAGGGGAAGCCTCCAGGGCTTTATGGGGATACCGGTAGAGCTCAGTGCCCATAAAAAAATAAAGCGGCCACTTTTTGTGGCCGCAAGATCTTACCAGCTTAGAGATGCTGAAGATTGATATTCAGTGACACGGGTTTCGAAGAAGTTTTTCTCCTTACCGAGGTCAATTGTTTCACTCATCCAAGGAAAAGGATTACTTGAATTGTACTGGGGTTTTAAGCCAATTCGCTCTAAGCGACGGTCTGCAATGTATTGCGCATATTCACGGAACATGGGAGCTGTAAGCCCAAGGATTCCCTGAGGGAGGCAATCTTGTGCATATTGAACTTCAAGTTCGACAGCTTCTTTGATTTGCTCAGTGATGTACTTCTGAAACTGAGGAGACCATAGATCGGGATTTTCCTCTTTAATTCCATTGATCAAATCGATGCCGAAATTCAAGTGAATAGTTTCATCTCGAAGGATGTACTGGAATTGCTCTCCAATTCCCACCATCTTATTTTGACGATGCAACGATAGAATCATCGCAAAACCGCTATAGAAGAAAATGCCTTCCATAATGATGTAGTAACCAATCAAGTTCTCAAGGAATTTCTGAGCTCCTGCTTGCGTCGACGTGGTGTACGATTCATCGATAAGGTCTTCTGTCAGTTTCATTTCAAAAGCGTCTTTTGCATGAATGGAGTTGATTTCATTGTACATGTTAAAGACTCGTCCCTCTTCAAGGTTAAGAGACTCAACAATGTAGTGAAACGTATGAGTGTGAATTGCTTCTTCAAATGCCTGCCTAAGTAGATATTGACGACACTCTGGGTTGGTCACAAACTTGTAAATCGAGAGAACGATGTTGTTGGCAACAAGGCTTTCTGCAGTACTAAAGAAACCCAGGTTACGCATGATAAGCAGACGTTCTGCTTCACTTAAGTTTTTTGACTTCCACAGTTCGATATCTTTTGCCATTGGCACTTCTGTTGGCATCCAGTGATTTGCACACCCATTCAAATAGTGTTCCCAAGCCCACTTGTATTTGAGGGGCATGAGTTGATTGACATCAACAGTGGTGCAATTAATTAGCCTTTTTTCATTGGCTTTTGCTCGTTTGCTAGCTCCATCTTTGATTTCTGACTCTGAAAGAGCTGCTGGATCTTCTGTTAAATTAGCCATTGTAGTCTCCTATTATTATTGACAACTTTCACACCCTTCTTCGAGGTTACACACGGGCACCTCTTTTTTTGCTGTTTCATCTCGCTGCACTTGAATGCGTGCAGAAGGGGATTCATTCTTCATCCAGCGAGGTTGCAGCCCTCTCTTATTGATATCGATCGTAGACTTTTCAATTTGAGTTGCTGCTACAGTGCGCAAGTAGTAGTTGGTTTTGAGTCCCTTTGTCCATGAGAGCAGGTACATATTGTGGAGTTTTTTTCCACTAGGCTCAGCAAGGTAAAGGTTTAATGATTGAGCTTGGTCAAGCCACTTTTGTCGTCGACTACCACACTCAATGATCCACTCGGGATCAATTTCAAAAGCTGTTAAGAACTGTTTTTTGAGCTCGTCTGGGATTCTTTCGACTTCTTGAACAGAACCATCAAAGTACTTCAAATCATCGATCATCTCATCATCCCACATCTTGAGCTCTTTGAGTTTGGCAACAAGGTAGGGGTTGGAGATGGTAAACTCTCCAGAAAGATTCGACTTTGCATAGAGGTTTTTGTAGTTGGGTTCATTTGAAGGGTTGACACCTGTAATATTTGCAATGGTGGCAGTTGGAGCAATAGCCATACAATTACTATTGCGCATGCCATGTTTTTGAATCGAAAGGCGGACTTTATCCCAGTCCATAGAACAAGAGCGATCCATTTCAACGGTTTCTCCTCGCTCTTTTTCTAGAAGATCAATTGTATCAATGGGCAGAAGGCCTCTTTCCCACTTAGAACCTTTATAACTAGGATAAGGGTTACGTTCTTTGGCAAGTTCGCTGGAATAGAGGATGGCATAGTAAGAGATCATTTCCATACTCTTATCAGCAAACTCAACAGCTTCATGGCTAGCATAGCTCAGCCCTAAAATATTGAGTGCATCTTGGAATCCCATAAAGCCAAGCCCGACAGCACGGTGCGTTGTATTCGCTTTTTTGGTTTCTGGGATAGGGTAAAAGTTAACGTCGATGACATTATCTAACATGCGCATGGCGGTTTGAACAGTACCAGATATCTTTTTCTCATCAAGCCCGTTTTTGGTGACATGCTCAACTAAGTTAACAGAACCCAGGTTACAAACAGCTGTTTCATCACGTGAGGTATTGAGTGTAATCTCCGTGCAAAGATTAGAGCTGTGAACGACACCCACATGATCTTGGGGAGAGCGGATGTTACAGGGATCTTTAAAGGTGATCCATGGATGACCTGTTTCAAACAGCATACTCAGCATTTTACGCCATAGCTGCAGAGCTTCTACTTTTTTGTGCAGATAAATCTTGCCTTCTTCAGCCAGCTTTTCATATTCGGTATACCGTTTTTCAAAAGCTGCACCATAAAGATCGTGCAAATCAGGGACTTCATCAGGACTAAATAAGGTCCAGTGTCCATTTTCTTTGACCCGTTTCATGAAAAGATCTGGAATCCAATTTGCTGTATTCGTGTCATGAGTCCGTCGACGCTCATCTCCGGTATTTTTACGTAATTCGAGAAAGTCTTCGATATCGATATGCCATGTTTCTAAGTAAGAGCAGAGAGCTCCTTTTCGTTTTCCGCCTTGGTTGACAGCAACGGCGGTATCATTTGCCACTTTAAGGAAGGGGATGACTCCTTGGCTTTGACCATTTGTTCCTTTGATACGGGCACCTGTTCCTCTGACGCCTGTCCAGTCATTTCCTAGGCCTCCTGCCCACTTGGAAAGCTGGGCATCATCGGAGATCGTTTTAAAGATATGCTCCAGATCATCCATCACAGTAGATAGGTAGCAGGAGCTGAGCTGTGAATGTGTTGTTCCCGAGTTGAAGAGAGTGGGTGTAGCTGACAAATAAAGGAACTGAGAAAGAACGTTGTAAAACTCAATGGTATATTTCGTTTTTTCTTTCTCATTAATGGCAAGCCCCATTGCCACGCGCATCCAGAAAATTTGAGGAGTTTCAATGCGTCGTCCATTGTCGTGAATGAAATAGCGATCATAAAGGGTCTGCATGCCAAGGTATTTGAACTTATCGTCACGCTCGAGTTTTAAAGCTTTTGCTAAAACATCTAAATCAAAATCCTTGAGCTCTGGAGCAAGTCGCTCAATTTTAATTCCATGGGCAATGAACTCCTTAAAATACTTTTGATGTTTAGTTTCAAGTTTAGGGTCTGTTGCTTCGGCTCCCATTGTTTCACGATAAACAGCATCTAAAAGGAGGCGAGAGGCAACTTGAGAGTAGACTGGATCTTTTTCAATTTTGGCTTTGGCTGCCATGATTAAAGCCTGATCAACTTCTTTTTCTTTGATGCCTTCGTAGAAATTCAGAATGGTGCTTTCAAGTAGTTCTTCTGGTGGAGCAAGTTCTTCAAAGTCGCGACATGCATGGTCAATTTTTTCGAGGATCTGCGTTTCAGTTACCGTCTGTGTTTCCCCTTTCTCATTTGTAACATGAAAGGTTCTTTCATCTTTTTTTGCTTGTCTCCGTTTCTTTTTCTTTAACGGAGACTCAGCTGTTGCAGGGGTTTGTTGACCCTTTTCTGCACGGTAGAGAATGTAGTCTTTTGCTGCTTGGAAAAATCCAGCTCCCATGAGCTGTTCTTCAACAAGGTTTTGGATATGATGGATATGAATCTCTGTTCCCTGATTTGCAAGAGCGACTGCTCCTGCAACAACTTGCTGAGTTAAAAGGTTGACAGTTTCGATAATATGATCAGGAGTGGCTCCTTCTAATTTGTTTACACGTCTAAAAATGCGTTCAATAGAAGCAGCGATTTTAATCGGATTAAAACGAACTGAGGTGTCACTGTCTTTACGGTGAATTTTTAGGTGGCGAGGGTCTCCTTCTCGAACTGCTTTATGATGGTCTCGATAGATAATGTAGTCGCGGGCGACATCGTGTTGTCCGTTTTTCATTAAGGTGACTTCAACGAGATCTTGAATCCCTTCAACAGTGAGAGAAACATTTTTAGTTGCTAAATCGAGAGTTTGTTTCACAACCTGATTTGAAACATCCTCGATCATTTCTTGAATATCAGGTGTTAGAGGCGTTTCTTTTCCGATTTTTTTCGTATCACGAAAAGCAGCTTCAATCGCTCGGGTGATGCGTTCTTGCCTAAAAGGGACAATGGTTCCATTGCGCTTCACAACGGTGCAGGTATTTTCTGCTGCTTTGATATTGTCTTGAAGAACCCCTTTTGAGACAGAGTCGAGCATTTTTTCTGAGGCTTTACTTTCGGAATCAGACGTGTTTGATTTTACCATATTAAAACTCGCTTTGACTTTGTTTTTTGTTCATAAAAACTTCTATTTCAAACAAAAAAACAGATAAAAATCCGTTTTTTGTTATTTTCGCCCTTCTACTACATCTTGTACTGGTGATGACTGTTAAACCACTATATATTGTAGCTTCAATCAAAAAGTCTACAGAAAAATCTCACAAAACTCAAAAAAAAAATGCGAAAAATTTCAACCTAAACGAAACGAGCACATTAGCGTTTGATGTTATAAAAAAAGAGTAAAGAGAAAATCTGTTGGTATGAACCTATCAGTAAACCCAAAGATTTTTGGGTTTACTGATAGGTTCATGGAAAATTTTTGCAATTTCAAACATATTTGCAATGTGCTATCTTAAAGTTTTTCGCATAAGCTTGATTGGATATGAGACAAATCTATTTAATTCCAAACATCATCACAGCATTTGGTCTTTCTTGTGGTCTTTTTGTTGTTTTTAAAGTGAACCTTTCCATGCCTGGAGCTGGAGCTTATGAGCTGTTATACTCTTCAGCACTGCTACTTTTACTAGCGGCATTTGCAGACCTTTTAGATGGAGCGGTTGCTCGAATTATTCGTGCAGAAAGTGAATTTGGCGTGATGTTTGATTCATTGGCCGATACGATTTCTTTTGGTGTAGCGCCTTCCGTCCTTTTTCTCAAAAGCTTGAATCTAGAGCATGCATCTGGCTTATCTTTTTTTGCTGTGGTCGGAGCAATGCTTTACACAATATGCGGTGTCCTACGTCTTGTTCGGTTCAATGTCAGAGTTCAAGAAGTGAAAAAAGATAAAATCGCCATGCTTGCTCATAAGAAAAGCTTTACAGGACTCCCGATTCCTGCCGCTGCAGCAGGAGCTGTTTCGGTGAATCTTTTCATCAACTCAATCTTTTTTAAGGAGTGGTTTGCTGAGATGCCTCATGTTGCCAAAACCATCGTCCTTACCTGTGTGATGATTGTGATTGGTTACCTAATGATTTGTAAATGGAAGTTTCCCAGCCTTAAGACTCTTCACGTTCGTGTTCCCTCATTTCACTTAATCCTTTTTACAGTTCTTCTAGCGATCTTTATCTTATATGGAATTTTCTATTATCTACCAATTGTGTTAATGATTGGATCCGTCGGTTACATTCTTACGGGATGTGTTCTTACGATTATTCGCTTGATTGCCGGCAAAAAGTCTAAGACTCTTGTTGATTTTGAGCCGGAATCAGACGATAAGGAATAGGGTACATACTCTTTTAGATCAAAGAAGGTCTCTTAGCTGTTGGAGTCGCTCAATATCCCTAGACATTTTTAGTTGCTTTGCTAAAGGAAGAGCCTCTTCAATTCTGACGAGGGCTAAATCGAAGTTTCCTTGAGCCATTTCAAGCTGAGCTGTCACGTACAGTAAGTGAACAGATACTCTGGGTTCAAGATCGACTTGGTAAAGGGGGGTAAGAGCTGTCCAAGCTTCTTCATAGTTGCTGAGTAAAAGCCAGCTTTTTGCCAGACGAATCTGGGTGCGATAGGCATCACTACTCGCTTGCTCAAACAATGTTAGAGCTTTTTGATAAAAACTGATTGCTTGGAGGGGATCGCAAGTGGGATCATCTGCGTATGCAGCACCTGCATTGAAGTAAATTTTTGCTTTTAAGCAATCATCGACACCATCGTTGATCAGTTCTAGAGCTTTTTCAATTGCTGCTTGAGCTTCAACAAACAGCTCTTTACCTCTATAGTAAGCAGAGAGAAGGTAAAGACTTCGCAGTAAATATTGTTTAGAGGAAAGGTCTAAAGCAAACTTTTCACAGGCTATAATATGTGTTTTCATGGAGTCATATTCGCCTAAATAAAAGTAACTGCTGGCTAAACGGGCATGAATTTGAGCCATGTCAAGATCAGTTAGCTTTTCCTCGATTAGGGCCTTTTCTCCCAATTGACAAAGCAGTGACCAGTCTTGTGATTTTAACTGATCAAATTGTGTAGAAAACTCATTGGCGTGAGCATAAGTAAAAAAAAGGAGCAGTAAGCTATAGAGAAACCTCATGACATTATCTACGGATGGCTCGAGTGAATCACCTATTATTAGATTTTTAAAATAAATTTCTCAATCGGTTTTTCTTTTGCGATCCATAATGGCTTGGATACATGCCATTCCGACATGACCAAACCAGTAGATCCAAACGAAGGTTGCAAGAAAGCTATGGATATCAAAGACTTTTACAACAAGAGAAGAGAGAAGACCTTTTTGAACAAGATATCCAATAAATACAGGCAGCCCCGTTAGAGCCATCGCAGTCACAACAAGAAGTCCTAATCCTTCAACAAGACCAGGGAGCCCTCGTTGGTAGCCTGTATTAGGAAGTCTTTTTTTCAAGAGGTTTTGAAAATCTTGTTTAACGTTGTGAAAGTGTTCTTTTCGATAGGGAAAAAGATGACTAAGCATTTTCCCATTTTCATGAAAGAAGTTCCACAGCCAATGACAACCCGTCACCAAAAATAGACCGATTCCTCCAAACCCATGAATTAAAATCCCTAAATGATAATCTGTAAATAAACTTGTCAGGATTTGCAAGGTGGTAAAAAAAGCTAAAAAGAAATGAAGTAGGCCTGTTAAGGGAGGCCAATTTTTTAATTGAAAAGGGTTCATAATTGGCCTTTTAACAGAGATTACGTTTAAATAAGAGATATTATTTAGGGAAAGTCAAGAAATGGAAATCGCCCTTATTATTACTCTTGCTTTAGCAGGATTTTTTTTCTTCCGCTCAGAGAAGTTTCGAGAGAAAGCCAAAAAACTTAACGAAGCAGAACAAGAGCTGAAGTTGATGCGTGACGAAATTGTTCGTCTCAAAGTGGAAAGAGGGGAACAGAAAACCTATATTGCCGAGCAAAAACGCTTGGCTGATGAAAAGCTCGCCATGGTGAAAGAAAGTCAAGAAAAGTTAACCCAAGCTTTTCGGGCCCTTTCCTCTGAAGCTCTTGAAAAAAGCAACAAATCCTTTCTCAATTTAGCTCAGGAAACGCTGTCAAAGTTTCAAGAAAAGGCGAAAGGGGACTTAGAGAAAAAGCAGCAGTCTTTTGAAGAGATGGTTAAACCTGTTAAAGAATCTCTTTCCCGTTTAGATCAAGGCATGCGAACAATGGAAAAAGAAAGGAAGGGAGATCAAGAAAGTTTAAAAACACAGATGAATGCCATGCTTCAAGCAGAAAAGGAGCTACGATCAGAAACTTCGACATTGGTAAGAGCTTTGCGTACACCGATTGTCCGCGGTCGTTGGGGAGAGATGCAATTAAAGCGTGTGGTTGAGCTTGCAGGCATGGTGAACCACTGTGACTTTTATGAGCAGGAGGCAATTGAGAGAGGCGCCATTCGTCCAGACTTAGTCGTTCGATTACCTGGTCAGAAACAAGTGATTGTAGATGCTAAGACTCCTTGTGAAGCCTTTTTAGAGGCCATGCAATCGGAAGATCAGGATATCAAAGTTGAAAAACTTAAACTCCATGCGCGCCATGTACGCCAGCACGTGCAAGCACTGGGGAAAAAATCCTATTGGCAAAGTTTCCAGCCAACACCCGAATTTGTCGTTCTCTTTATTCCTTCAGATCATTTTTTTAGCTCGGCTTTGGAGTATGATCCCACCTTGATTGAAGTTGGTGTGGAACAAGGGGTGATTATCGCAACTCCCACAACGCTTATTGGACTCTTGCGTGCCATTGCTTATGGTTGGAAGCAAGAGAAATTGTCTCATCATGCAGAAGAAGTGAGTCGTCTTGGCCATGAACTTTATAAGCGTATTGTAGACATGAGTGGCCATTGGACAAGAGTAGGAAGAGGGTTATCAAATGCGGTTGAAGCTTATAACAGAGCTGTTGGATCTCTTGAGACACGTGTTCTCGTCTCAGCTCGTAAGTTTAAGGAGATGGGCGCGGCAGCAGGGGCGATTGAACTTGATGAGCTACCAGCGATTGATCGCATTCCTCGTGAGATTCAAGCCGCAGATATGAAACAGTCTTGACATGATAGGGGATATGCTCCTAAGCTCACGATTATGACAAAAGCAGTGATGGGACTCGCCGTCTTTTTTTCGTGCATGATTGTGGTGACCTTTGCAGCAGCAAAGCTGGCTGAGGTAAAGCTCTATCATCCAGGAGTGACTGTTCACGATAAACCCACACTCTGTGTTGAATGTGGTCAATATATGTGGTCAGGACCTCATGTCCACTCATGTTTGGACTGTGTCGACGAGTAATGATTCTTTTTTGTGAGTCAATTGGGATACGGTCCAATTGAGAAAGAGGCTAATCAAAAAAGCAGGAAAGAGGGGATGAAGGGATAGGGGAAGTAATGGATCTACAAGTGGCCACATAGCTGCAATACACCCACCCGAAAGCAATCCTGTCCAAGCACCTACTTTAGTTGCTCGCTTTGAATAGAGAAGATAGAGAAGTAGAGGACCAAAAGAGGCTCCAAGTCCTGCCCAGGCATATTCAACAAGCATAAAGATCGAGGAAAATCCGCCTGAAGCAATAGCTAAAGCAACGAGGGAAGTTCCCACAATTCCTAAACGTGAAACTAACAGCAGCTTTTTTTCAGAAGCCTTTTTATGAAAGAGCTTTCGGTAAAAGTCTTCGGATAAAATTGAGGTAAGTACGAGCATTTGAGAACTCATCACATTGATAATGGCCGCAATGATGGCGCAAAGGATAAAACCTACGAGAAAAGAGGAGAAACGACTGCGGACCATTTCAATAAAAATGGTTTCAGGATTAGCAAGTCCATTTGGAAAGAAGCAGAAACCAACGAGTCCAACAAGAGTGGCAGCTGAGAGAGAGCAAACCATCCAAGCCATTCCTACTCTTTTTGACTTTGCGATCTGATCTACTGAGCGGATTCCCATAAATTTCGTGATGATATGAGGCTGCCCAAAGTAACCAAGTCCCCAACCTAATGAAATAGATAAGATGGTCAAAAACGTGGTAGCTGAAAAGTTGGGGAACAGACTAAGGGAGAGGTTGCGAGCTTGGAGCGTATGAATCATTTCTGAAAAGCCTCCGATTCCTTGCATCATGTAAAGAGGGACAAAAATGATGACGAGCAGGAGGAAAAGCCCCTGAAAAAGATCAAGCCAAGCAAGGGTGACAAAGCCCCCGACTAAAACATAGCCAACGACTATGACGATTCCCGACAGAATTCCCACTTGATAAGAGATGCCAAAAAGACTTTCTCCCAGGACACCTAAGCCTGTGAGACCTGCGGCGATGTAGATTGTATAAAAAAAGAAGCAGATGGCCCCTGACACAAGGCGCAGAGCTCCAGAACTGTCTTGCAAGCGCTTTTCAAAGTAAGAAGAGAGAGTTAAGCATTGATACTTTTCTGTTACCGAGCGGATCTTAGGAGCGATAAATTGCCAATTGAGCAGCATACAAAGAGTTAAACCTATGGCGACCCAAGCATTAAAGAGTCCTCCAAGAAAGATGACAGCTGGATAACCCATAAAAAGCCAGTTACTCATATCACTGGCATGAGCAGCAAGGGCTGTTAACCAATAGTTAAGAGAACGATTCCCCATCAAGAAACCAGCAGATGAAGTTTGGCGTCGATAGGTGAGAACTCCAACAAGTAAGGCTAAGCAAAAGTAAAGAATAATAGCAAAAACTTGAAACATGAGGCTATTCCACTACTTAATAGGGTGTTGGATAATTTTTTTTACCTGTTTTAGGCTCTCTTCTAAAGGCGTATTCCGGAAGGGTGAACGAGAAGAAGTTTGAAAATCAGTGAAAAAGGAGTCAGAAAGTGTATTTTCTAAATTATAGTATTGTCTCATAACTAAAAGCGCCAGGATTAACTGGCGCTAATAATAGACAATTTCTCAATAAAGAAAAAGGGCTTTATCCAATATACTGTGCTTTTAAGTTTCCAAGAGTTGTTGTCGTTGCGTTCAAAGCAGCAGAGAAGTCCCAGTTTCTTGGATCAACATAAGTCGTTACGGTTTCTCTAGGTAGGTATCCCATGAAAACAGCAATCACGCCGACAGCAAGGGTGGTTGTGGTGAATGTATTCCGTTTTGATTGAATAGGCCATACTAGGCAGTTTTTAAAGAAACTCGCAATGCTGAGGAAAAAAGTAACAAATTTGTTAGTTTTTTTAGCAGTCTCTACATCGGGTCCTGTTAGTTTAATAAGAGCGTGAAATTTAGTTGTAATGTCTTCCCCTTTTTTCATTTGAGTGAGCTGGCCTATATGAGTTGCAGCATCACCTATTCTGACAGTTTGATAGAGGTTTCCGACTGCAATTGCAACAAGAGGCCCTTCGACGCCATGTCCGCCTTCAGAACAAGTAAAACCAAAGTTTGTATCTTCAAGATCTGTTGCAAAGTAAACTCTAACATCAATATCTTTTTTATTAGCGCCTACATAGTCAACAATACGATCTTGAGATCCAGTTGCTTGACCAATTTCTTGCATAAATTTGCCAAAATCAACTTCGCCTTTGTCTGCCCTTTGTTGTTTAAAAAGATCGAAAAGCCTTTCAAAAGGGGCGTTGAGTGCCTGAAAATCAGTCTCTTTTAGGGTAGCCTCTTGTTCAGCTAAGCCAATATCTTTAACAAATTGATGGACAATCGGACGTGCTTGCTCTTCTGGTAACTTATGCGTTACCTCAGCTACTTTGTGTTCTACTTTCATAGACATAACTCGCTCTCCTTTGTGTAAAGTGCAATTTAGAATCAAAGGAGAAACATTAAGATTTCTTTAAAAAAAGCGCAAGAAAAAGTGAAAAAATTATGAACAGTTTATAGTAATGTAAGATTTTTTTTTAAAATAAAAAAATAACTATAAGTGTTTTAGGTTATTGATCCAAGCTTCAGAAATCCCTGCTTTTTTTCGATGGTCTTCATGAAGGATAAATCCACGGGCTCTTTTAGGTGTGAGTAAAGGGCTTAAAGCTTCATTCCATGCATCCCATTCTGTCACATCTTTTTGTTTCATTCGCTTTAGCCAATGCCAACCAAAAGAAACATGGGCAATTTCGTCTTTCAGAATACGTGCCATGAGCTTTGCAGAATCTAAATCTCCATTTTGCTCAAAGGAGTGACCATACATTGGTGCAAAGTCGAGGTTAGCCATTTCAAAGGTGAGACTCATCACAGATACATAAGAAGAAGGGGTTGTGAGGTAAGGGGTATGACACCAAAAATGGCGAAAGAGTGGTAGGTCACCAAAACGCAAACCTAAGCGCTCAAGTTCTTTGATGTACAAGCGGACATGCTGTTGTTCTTCTTTCAAAGTATTTGCGACACCGCGCCTAAAAGATAAGGGAGCCTTAGGAAATCGCAGTAGGGCATAGGCCATAATTTCTACTGCTAAAAGTTCGTGTCCTGCAAAGCGATGTAAACAGACAGCGCGTTTGTCTGCACATGCATGTTCGTGGAAAGGAGGGAGTTTTTGCTCTTTCGTGCGTCTTTGAAAGGTCATTCCTGGAGGTCGGACAGGCTCATTCCAAATCATGGGGAGTCCAGGCTCATGATCTGTTAAGATATCAGGAGTGAAAAGTTTTTCTTCAAGAGTATTGGCACTTAAAATGCGAACGGCCCACTGTCTTAACTCAAGCTTGTTAGGAGAGTGGGCCGTTAAGGAGGATTTAGTCAACTTTCTTATTCCACATCTAAAACATAGTATGCAGGGAAAGCAAAGTTGTTGTTTTCTCTTGGTGAAACGATCAAAGTGACACGTTTACCAATGAATTCTTCTAAGTTAATATGTGTACTGTAGACATAGCCAACAGGTACATCACGTTCTTTTAGCATGTAGTCACCAGGTCGAGACTTCACAGGCTCTTTGTAGGATTCTAAAATTCCTGAAATGGTTTGACTTTTGAGCTTTTGATCCTGATAGAAATCTTGGATTGTTTTTGCATGGTGCATTGCAGACCACGAGAGGTAAAGAGCTTCTTCAACAGGCTCCCAGATTTTCATCCGGTCTGTTGGCGAAACGAATTCTTCAACAGATTTATTTGAAATCTCATAGATTTCTTCTTTTACACTTCCGCTTCCCATTTTGGAAGCTTTGGCTTCAAGGTAAGCGATCTTACGATGAAGGTAGTCTTCTTGGAATTGTGCAAGGGCTTTTGTCGACTGATCAACGTAAGCAGAAAAATCAGCGTAATCATTCACAATCGTTTGAAAGTTATGTGTGATGCGGTCTGCGTCAATTTCATGAAAAGGCTTAAGCATTTCTGTTTGTGTCAAGATTTGAGTCGTTTCAAAGAGCTGCTTGACAGCATCTTTTCTCTTGTCATGAACGATTTTCATTTCTGGCTTGCCAGCATATTCGACATACTCTTTAGCAATGTAAAATCGGGTGTCACCAGGAACGTCAATTTCTAGCCACTTACTATTGTCTTCGCAAATCTTTCCACCGACTCTTGTTCCTGTACTGTGATGCCCTACAATTGGGGCTTCTCGATCTGGAGAGAGCCGCACGTTAACGCGATCTCCTTCGACAACATCATCGATAATAAAGCCGCGGAAAATAAAAGCTTTCATATCTGCAGGAGGTTCCACTGCATAAAATTCTCCTTTTTCAGCAGTGACAACAATGTAATCATCTTTGAGGAGTTCTGAAACAATGTGGCTATCAAGATCAGGTGCTGTACGCATTCTGACATTGTTTCCAACAACTTTCCCTGTGAAAGCTTTAAAAGATGAACCCGTGCGAGCTGATGGTGCTTTGCCTTCGGGTTGCTCTGCTTGCAAGCTAGAAAAACCCACGAAGGCAAGCAGCGCTACAACATATGCAAAAGGTCTGAACATTTTAGTTAATCCTCCTATAGAAAACCTAAATGCTCATTCTAGGAGGTTGCTTTTTAAAAAACCAGAGGAAAAAAAAAGACTTCGCAGAGCGAAGTCTTTTTCTTATAAGATTTTAATCCCTATTTAAGGAGATTGTTAGCTGTTAAGAACCGTTCGGATGTGTTCGCAGTTTTTCTTTCCACACGTACATCCAACAGGATTACCAAGAAAAACCTGGTAATGTTCATTTTGGTCAATCGGATTGGTAACTTCGTAAAGCTCTTCGCTTTTTTGCTCAATGTCCCAATCGCGGAATTTCAAGTCATCTTCAGAAACCTCTTCACCATCTTCTTCATCAATATCTAAACTTCCTGCTTGAATCGCTCTAGCGATTTGACAGTAAGTGCAATTGCAATGGGGTTCAGCTTTTGGGATACTCATTTGTTCGAGATCCATCCCTAGGGCTTTAGAAATAGATGCAATTTTCTGCAGAATTTCAGGTGGAAGGTCTGGAGCATTTGCTTGCTCCGAATTATGATGTAACAAAGCTCCAAAGTTATCCAAGGCATTTCCGTTACCACCCATTTGAAAGGGGATGCCAATAGAAAACGGCATTTCACTGTTTTGCCCTGGTTCATATTGTTTGAGCGATTCTGTTTGCTCTTGTTGTTGGGTCTCTTGCTCTAGGAAGGATCCATGAGCAGTAAAAACCTGCTCAACCACTGCTGGTTCGAGGTTGGGGATCTCAATAGTGGATCCATTATGGAGAACAACAACCAGTGTAGGTTTTTCTTCTATCTCTTTCATATGTAACGTGTTAATGTTTTTCCATGAAGTAGAAATATAAGGAGGGAGACTTAAGATCTTGTGGTTGATTTTTTTCATACCTGCCTCAAAGATGAGCTTTCTTGATTTTATTATAACTTGCATCACACTCAAAGTCAAGGTGATGTTAGCACTCACAATCACAGATTGCTGAATAAGTTATTAAACACCTTAAATTAAACAATTTAAAAAATGATAAGTTTCTCCACTATTAACAGCTGAAGCAGGATTTAGCAAGCTTTTTTACGTAAAAAATTTTTTTTAAACAAATCGATCCGATTAGGTTGAAACAAATAATTTATCGAATATAAAGAAAAGAAAGACTAACCTTTCTGATTGGAGCCTTGCCTATGTAAATTTTTATTTCATATTCAACAACTTATAACAAAAGGAGTGAATCGCTGAAGACTTTGTAAGTGCATGGTAAAAACACGTAATTGTTAAAAAGGAGAGCGCTCATGTCACGCAAAACGTTTGTTCTAGATACCAACGTTTTTCTTCATGATCCAGAAGCGATTTTAAAGTTCCAAGACTGTGGCATTGTTATGCCACTAGTCGTCTTAGAAGAGCTCGATAAACTGAAACGTTTCACAGATGAGCTGGGAAAAAACGCAAGACAAATAATCCGATTTATTGACGGATTAAAAGGAGATATTTTCAAAGGGGTTCCTTTGGAGAATGGAAGTTCACTTTCCATTTTTATCGAAAATAAAATGCAAGATCGTCAGGGATTTCCCTTAGCCCTCGACTCAAATAAACACAGAATCTTATTTGCTGCTTACCGCCTTAAACAAGATGGGCGTGAAGTTGTGATTATGATATCAAAAGACTTTGTCTTGCGCATCAAGGCAGAGTCGATTGGAATTGAAGCTCAAGATTACGAGAGCCTTAAAGAGTCTTATGACAACCTCTATCGCGGCTATCGCAAGATGGAAGTCGAAAAAAGACAAATTGATGAACTCATGACTCGAGGCTATCTCAAGTTAGAAGGAGAGGAGTTTCTACCTAATGAATTTTGCCGTTTTGTAGCAGGTGAGCAATCGACAACGATGGGAAAATACAATGGCAAGAAAAATCGCGTTGAGCTCCTCCCTCCACAAGAGGAAGATATTTGGGGCATCCGCCCTTTAAATGATGAGCAACAATGTGCGATGGACCTTCTCTTAAATGATGAGGTCAAGCTTGTTACTCTCATTGGACAAGCGGGGACAGGAAAAACCCTTATGGCCTTAACTGCTGGATTACGTAAGGTCTTTGATGAAGGTGTCTATTCTCGGATTTTGGTTAGCCGCCCGATCATGCCATTAGGTAAAGACATTGGATTCTTACCGGGAACAAAAGAAGAAAAGATCTACCAATGGATGCAGCCCATCTATGATAACCTCGAGTTCGTCTGTGAATCCATTTCAGGGGCGGAAAATACGACTGAGACAAAGCAATGGATTATGGAAAGCGAAAAGATCGAGATGGAGGCTGTCACCTTTATTCGGGGGCGCTCTCTCGCTCATACCTATATTATCATTGATGAGGCTCAGAATTTGACCCCTCATGAGGTCAAAACTATTATTTCTCGTGCAGGAAAGGGGACTAAAGTGATTTTGACAGGAGATCCCACTCAAATTGATAATCCCTATTTAGACAAGGACTCGAATGCTTTAACCTATGTGGTAGGTAAGTTAAAACCTCATAGTTTATATGGACAAATCTTCTTCGATAAGACAGAGCGTTCTGAGCTTGCAGCTCTTGCAGCGCAGGTCCTATAAAATATGTAAAACTTTCTTTTTTTGAAAAGAGCTTGACCCTCACCTTGCGTGATACTCTATCCTTAAGCTGTTCTTAAATTTAAGGAATGGAGAATCTAAGTGTCCTACACGGTTAAAAAACTCTCCAAGCTTTCTGGAGTGAGTGTGCGCACTCTTCATTATTATGACGAGATTGGTTTGCTCAAGCCGGCTTATATTGGAGCAAACGGATATCGCTTTTATGAGGAGGAGCAGTTGCTTTTGCTTCAGCAAATCTTATTCTTTCGGGAACTAAAGATGGAGCTGAAGCAAATCCAAAAGATTTTGGTTCAGAGTGACTTTGATCAAAAAGCGGCCTTGGCTTCTCACCGCAAGATCTTGCTGAAAGAAATGACGCGTCTCCAAAAATTGGTGAAAACCATTGATCATACGATTCAACACCATAAAGGAGAAAAAATGATGGAAGATGAAGAGATATTTGAAGGCTTTATGCCAACAAAAGAAGCGCAAGAAAAGTATGAAGCGTTTCTAATTAAGCGGCTTGGCAAGCCCTATGAAAAAGTCCTTGCTGAAAGTAGGGAAAAAGCCAAGAAATTGACTCAAGATGATTGGGTTGAGTACTTTCAGGAAAATAATGAAATTAATAAAGCTCTCGTAGAGACTATGAAAAAAAAGCTGTCGCCAGAATCTAAGGAGGTACGAAAGTTGATCAAAAAGCATTATCAAATGATGCTGCGCTTTTATACTCCTACGAAAGAAGTTTATTTAGGCACAGCTGAACTTTACTCAAAGAGTAAGCGTTTTAAAGAGAGCTATGCACAGTGGCATCCTGACCTTGCTGACTTTCTTACTGAGGGAATGAAAGTCTTTGCTGAGCAAGAGCTATAATAACCTAAGGGCAAGGGGTACTCCTTGCCCTTTTTTTACTCTAGGTGTTAAGAAGAGGATATGAAGAAGAAAAAGTTCTTTTTAATCGGTGGGCTAATCGCTCTTGTTGTTGGCTTTGCTCTCATTATTTATGGGGTATATGGAACTTATAAAATGGCTGAGGCTAGGCGAGATATCAACTCCAAAACGAACTTTGTTCCCGATAACCCTGTTAAGGGGTATGTTAAAGAGAGGCTCCACGAACGGGTCGATGAGTATCGTATGTCTATAGCTCTTCTCTACACTGGAGGAGTTATTTTGATTATTGCTGGTGGCGTTCTTATTTATTATGGACGGAAACCGGTTTCTGGTTAAAAGGGCTTTCTTTCGCTTGCATTTCCTCTAAAATACTGTGAAGTTCTCTGGGCGGGTAAGGGACCTTGATGTCATTGGCTTTGAAAGCTTCACAAGCTTTTAAAATGACATGGCTGCGGATGTCACTCATTCCATTTTCAGGATCAGCAACCCAAAAACGAAGAAGCAGTTCGACGGCATTTTCTGTTAAAGAGCGGAAACGAACTGTTGGGGTAGGACTGGAGAGAATCCGTGGAGCCCCGACTGCAATTTCTACGAGGAGCTTTTCGACAAGTTTCAAGTTTGAGTGAAAAGAGACTTTGAAGGGAATTTCTACCCGAATATTGGTATCAGAATAGGACCAGTTTTCAAGCTTATTTGTAATGATCTCTTGATTGGGGATCAGGTGTTCTTTCCCTTCTCGTGTACGGATGGAGACATAGCGTGCATGAAGCTTATTAACAATCCCATAAATTTTGCCATTGTCAATGCTTATCACGTCACCAGGTTTAATAGAGCGATCCATAAGCAGAATAAATCCGCTAAAGAAGTTAGAGAGAATGTTCTGCAATCCAAAAGCAATTCCAACACCAATCGCTCCTGCAAAGAAAGTTAAGGCAGAAAGGTCGATTCCTAAGAGTGAAAATCCAATATAGATCGATAAGGTGATCAGCATGGTTTTGAAGAGCTTCGAGAAAATGATACGAAGAGAAGGGTGTAAGTGCTTTTGATTTTTTAGCCTGAGCTCCAGGGAGTTTGAGAGAGCTATCGAAATCCAAATAAAGAGGCTTGTGACGATGAGTGCCTTAGTTAAAGCTAGGAGAGAAAGGGAGTTGGGGCCAATCTTAATCACAATTTTGCTGAGAACATCGAGCCCGGGTTTGAGAGCTCCACTGATTTGAAAAAGAGAGAGAGCCCAGACTGCTGCTATTGCTAAAACCTTTGAAAGGGGGGTCTTGAATAAACAACTGGTGATCAAAGAGCCGAAAACGACTAAAGCAATCTGAATAATTTGTGTTGGGAGGTCGAAATAGACGGCAGTAGTGAACAGTGTTAGAGTCTGCAAAGCAAATGCAGAGAGATAAAAGGGTAAGTGTGAATGTTTTTTGGTTTGCAAGGATTTATGTTTGCGAAATAGGTAGGAAATCAAAAGTCCTCCTAAGATAGAGAAAAGAATCGCACCCCATTGAAAAAGGTTCTCAAACATCGACTGTCCTTCATTTTTTATAAATTCCCCTTATTATAAGCCCTTGTGAATTAGAAAGAAAAGAAAAATGATTTTCGAGATTTTTTATTATACATTTTTTTGATAACTGTAATAATATAGTAGTTATAAGGGGGTGTCAGATGGTTTCAAAAAAATTCCGATTAGATAAATGCGAGAAACGAGGTGGTAAATATCTTTAACGTGGACCCTTATGGACTCCGAATGAGCCTATGAAGTCAACTCGTAAGAATAAAAAGATGATGGTTATGGCAACTAAAATGATTCGTGGCAAAAGATATGCGAAAATCATTCACTTTGGTTCATCTGGGTATGGTCATAACTATAGTAAAAAAGCAAAAATGAACTATTTAAAGCGTAGTGCTGGAATTCGTGATAAGCGCGGAAGGTTGACCAAAGATGACAAGTGGAGCGCAAACTACTGGTCACGTAAGATTCTATGGCCAAAAGATAAACCTTGCAATGGACCTAGAGTTACCAGACGGGCTGCTTAACTTTTTGGATCGGGGGTGGTTTTTGGACCAGCTCCGATGAGCCATCCATAAGTATAGTAAGCGATGGGTTGAAGTGTATAGTTAAGAGCGCGGGATGCAGACCAAACAAGCCAGGACTGCTCCGCGTTTTTTTCTTTAAAATCTTCAAATCGCGCTTGCTCACGCTTGATTTGCTCAATGCGTTGCTCAATTTCTTCAAGGGTTTCAACTTTGACAAAGTAGCTTTTGAGAGTGAGATACCAACCAGAAGTGTTTTTGATTTCTTCGAGTTTTTTCACCCACATATCGAGATCGTTTTGAGAGTAGCTTTTTACAAATTGAAAAGAGCGATTATCTGTTTCAAAGTCAAAATTTCCATGCTTGAAGAAGGGGGCAGTGTGATGCAACATCACATCTGAAATACCCGAGTCCGATTTCACAATGAGGTAGTTACGCTCGATAAAGAAGTTTTCTGTTCCTTTGAGATTGGAATCACCTGTCCAAGTGATAATATCTTTTTCATGATACGCAAAAGAAAAGCGAATGACTGGTTTATGTTCTTCAAGGGCTAACTTATCCAGGGTGGCATTCCATTTAGAAATGGTGGGAGCATCAAGTCTTGGTGAGCAATAGGAATAGAGATCAATTTCAGAGAATCGGTTCGCAAGAGGAGACCCTAAGAGATTAACAAGAGTACGCTGACAGTCAGCAGCGCCTAAAGAGTGTCCAACAAGTTCAAGTTTTGGTTGTTTAACTCGGCTGGCATAGCTTTCTAGCATTTTGAGGATTTCTGGGGCACAGACATCATAAGTTTGTTTTCCAACTCCAGTATGGTCCAAATCACGGTGTTTGCTTGCACCACCATCTGTTCCTCGAAATGTTAGAATAGCAGGTGCCTCTGGGTTTTTTTTCCATGGAGTGAGTAAGTAGCCGTGGAGGCCGCTTAAATGAACTTGAGATTCTAATTGATAGTAGTCAAGTTGACCTGTCTGTTCATTGAAAACAGGAATAATCATCCCTTCTTCTGTGGAAAATGTATCCCCATAAGAAATGAATTTAGCAAGAAGTTCTCGGTGAGATAAGTAAAACTCAGGTCGAGAGCGATTCCCTTCACTCATGAGTTGTTTAATCGCGTAGTCATAATAGGTATAGGAAAGACTTCTTTTTTTGTGGAGATTGGCGGCTTCTAGTTCAGCTCCTAATGTTAGCTCATGATTGGGATCTATTACTTGGAGAGGATTTCTAAATAATTCAATCAGGTGGTTAATCCAAAACTTAGGAAGTTGATCGACTGTATTTGATAACCTTCCAAGAAATGGGATATGAGAGTATTTGAGGATTTCTGTTTTAATACTACCAGACTTAATCTCAGCAAAAAAGTTTTCAAGATCATCATAGGTGAGCTTGTGACCAACGGCCCCGAGCAATTCGTAGCAGTGCTTTTTTTCTAAGCTATTTGGTAATCCTCTATATAAATCTGAATTGACAACCCGTTCAACAAGGGCTTCCCCAAAAAAAACTCTTAAAAGGTGAGTGTACCTTTTTTTTGATCCACCATTAGTAAAAAATAATTTAAATTGAGCATCATAAGACGAGGTCTTTTCAATGCTTTCTATATTAGGGGTAGGGTAAACTTCATTGGGAGGAGGATAAGCGTCTTCTACAGCAGTATCCAGAGCAGTTTTTTCGGTAAAAGTTTCTAGAATGTCAATTGCATTGACTGAGCCTTCTGTGACTCCTGAAACCTCACTCATATAACCTCAATCTCTCATTAAATTATTTATGTTAACTATCGAAGAGTATACTAGGAATGATGATCGATTTCAATCATTCAAATATTGTTTATTTGTTGCGTGCTTTAGTTGGGGTAGCAAAATGAAAAAGGGGGTTTTCTGGGTCATTTCTTTTCATGTAATAGTAAGCGCTTCTTAGGTCACCTTCAAAAAGTTTATTGAAGGTTAAGAACAGAGCTCGTCTGGGCTTTTGAGTATTGTTGATCTCTGAATAATGAGGGACAAAAGAGGTAAAGAGAATAAGATCGCCAGGGGCTGTTTTAAGCGGCAACCACCTGATTTTTTCTACGTACTCGGGTTCTATGATCCATGCTGACTTCCTCCTACAATATAGGGGAGAATAGTGTGGTCGTCAGCTTGAAGTGTCTTTTTCCAATCTTCCGCAATATAGAGACATCCATTTTCAAGAGTTCCTTCATCAATACAAACCATAGCAGTGATAAATTCACGGGGACCAAAAAATTCAAACGCGGGAAAATCTTGATGAGGGGGAAAAGCTCCTCCGTTTGGCCACTTGAAATTAAGCTTATCTTTAAATAAAACGTAAGGTTCATTTAGTAGTTGACTTAAGAATACAGTGACTGATCCCTCGATTAAGTGGTAGAGATTGGGAAAGCAAGATAAAAGATCTTCTGCTCGGCAGACTTGCAAAGGGTTTTGAGCTTCAGCCACAATAATCGGAACACCAGGAAGGGATTGGGAGAGTCTTTTGCCTTGATCTTTGAGTAAGAGAATACTTTCTGCAATTTCATTGATTTCATTTGCCGTGCTATTAAGGATGGTCACCTGCTCTTCAGAGAAGAAATTTTTAATCCAGAGATAGCCTTTTTCTTGAAAGAAGGCTTGCTGTTCATTCGCGAAGCATTGATAGGCGATAAAGATAAAAAGTAGAAAAAAACGCATGACCATACCCCTTATTATTTAGACAGATAGAGATTAAAGTAAGTGATTTTTTGAGTCAAATAGATGCAAGCTTTTGAACAGTCATGACAAGAACTTCTCTGCCTTCTAATGGAATCATTTTTTCCTGATAATCTACATCCGGATGAGTCACAATATGTTCAAAAAACAGAGGACAATCATGCTTGGAGGTTGGGCTAGCTGAAAGCCACGAAGCGATGCTTCCTTTGCTCATGTGACTTTGGAGGCAGTGCTGTAAAAAAAGAACAAGGGGATCTTCAGGGATTTCATCTGTTTTTTTATGCTGACGAACTGCTCGTTCCCATTGCTCTTCGGAAATCTGGCCACTTTTTTTCAGTTGATTTAGGAAGAGAAAGAGTTGGTCTGTTAAAGCTGGATCAGACATTTGCAAAAAGGCATCAATATCTGCATCAGAATACTGGATAGAGTGAAGTGAGGGAAACATGTTTTCAACCATATTAATGGTTTCTTTTGCCTGACTAAAAGCAAGGGAACCGATCCCATGTAAGGAGGAAGATGAATTTGATTGATGGAAAGAAACATTGCTTTTGGCCTTTTTGTTTTCCTTTTGATCGGAGCTTAAGCAATGAAAAAGAAGCGTGTGAAAAATACCTAACTCTGAAAGAGCATTTTTCCAAGATTTTTCAATGATTTTGACTGTAGGAGCCCATTTTCTTGCTTCAACCAGGACTTTTGGATCATTTTCAATGAGGGTGTGGCTTTTTAGCTCGAAGCTTTGAATTTCTTGAATGCACTCGTGGGAGTGAAATCCGACTTGGAGAACATCTCCTTGGGGATTTAAAGCTTCAATAAGGGCTTTTAAATACTGTTTTTTCCATTCCATAATTCTGTCATATACGAAAGAAGAAAACCTTTTCAAGCAGGAAAAGCAAAAATGTATTATACGTACGAGAATGGATTTAAACATCGAGAAAGATAAAACGGTCTTGACCCATGCGAATTATCAAGATCGCCAAAGCATTTTAACGACATTTCGTTTTAAACCTTGCCTTTCTGAGTCTTCAATAGAGCGACTCAATCAGGCTTCAAAAAAGCATATCTCAATCGAAGGGAAGGATCTTTATGTTCTTGATGGTTTCTTCTTAGATTTAGAAGGTGATGAGATGCGCCTTGTTTGCAAAAACTTAGACTTTGAAGTTCCCGTTTGTGCGAAAACAGAAAATATTGGAAAGTTCGCATTCAAATCGCGATCAATGAATAATAGAGGAAGGTGGCAACTTTTCTCGCAGCCTCCTAATCCTTTTCGAGAGTTTTATCAGTTATTAGGGACACTTGCTTGTCATTTGGATATTGAAATTGCACTTCATCCTTGGTTTTTACGAGGAGAGGTCTCGAGTTTACCTGCATTTGTTGTGAATTATCACGAGGGGATGTCAGCTGAAGATGAATATGGTGACAAACACTGCGATTATGAACCAGAAAAGGGTGTTTGCTTTGGGATTCCCAACCTATATTCGAAAGAAAAAGAGTTGCATAAGTCCAATTTTGTCAATGGCGCTGTTGGAAAACCATTACTGGTCACAGCTATGCTTTACTCGACTTCACATGAATATGATCCGAAATATGGAATGGGTACAGCATTTTATGAAAATGGTGGAAAAAAAGTTTTTTCTTCAGACTGTATAGATATGCGCCTGGTTTTGTTCGAAGGAGATATCTTACATGGTGTAGAGAAATCTGATATTCCAGAAGGACTAGATGTTTGGCGTATTTCCTATGTTTTTAAGCTGACAATGAACCCATCTCATTCAAGTCAAGATATTAAGGCAGAACTGAAAAAGTTGATTCTGAAACATACTGAAATAAACTCAAAAACCAATTTTTGAGTTTATTTCAGTATGAACTCTCAAGCACCGCAGTCATTAATTTATTCTCTTAAATTTTTTTATTTACTTTTTGTCTGGACAAATGAAATTGAGTTGATGTAGATAGTTGAAAATAGCTCAATAAATTAAGTGAGAAGATGAAGAAGTTATTCAAGATCTCCATTGCTATACTCGTTTTTTTAGGAGTTTCAGCGGCGTTACTCACCATTTTTATTAAGAACAACAACATCCCTATGATGGAACCCAAAGGGTTGATTGCAATGAAAGAGCGTGAACTCATTTTCACGGCGTCTCTTTTGATGCTAATTGTTGTGATTCCCGTGCTTGTTCTAACGATGATCTTTGCATGGAGATACCGTGAGAGTAATGAAAAAGCTAAACATACCCCCGACTGGGAACACAATAATATTGCTGAATGTTGTTGGTGGGGTGTTCCACTTGTGATTATTGTGATTCTTGCAGTCATTACTTATCGCACTTGCCATGACCTTGATCCTTATAAGCCGATCGCAAGCGATAAAAAGCCAATCGAGATTCAAGTTGTTGCGCTCGATTGGAAATGGCTGTTTATCTATCCCGAACAGGGGATTGCTTCTGTCAACTTCTGCCAGTTTCCTGAGAAAACTCCTGTTAGGTTTGAAATCACTTCAGATGCTCCAATGAATTCATTTTGGATTCCTCAACTTGGAAGTCAAATTTATGCCATGCCTGCGATGAGAACAAAACTCAACTTGATCGCTAGTGAAATTGGAGAGTACCGTGGTGCTTCTTCTAATATCAGTGGAAAAGGATTTGCAGGAATGTATTTTACCGCAAAAGCTAGTACGGAAGAGGAGTTTTATCAGTGGATACAGTCAGTCAAGCAATCTCAAAAAAGTTTAGGACTTGCTGAATATAACGAGCTTGTTAAACCAAGTGAGTACAATCCTGTCGCATCTTATGTTTTGGTGCAGCCTGATCTGTTTGACCGGATCTTAGATAAATATTCTCCACCTTCACAGTAATTAAAGGATAGGAAAGCGTATGTTTGGAAGACTAAATGAATTAGCTCTGAAGCACGATTGGATCGAATATGCTGCTGGTGTTTCGATGATCTTAGGTGGCATTCTTGTCATTGCACTCATTACCTATCATAAAAAATGGAAGTGGCTCTGGAAAGAGTATATTACCTCCGTTGATCATAAAAGAATTGGAGTCATGTATCTTGTTGTTTCTTTTGTGATGCTCGTCAAGGGGTTGATCGATGGTCTAATGATGCGAGCTCAGCAAGCAACTTCAGTAGGAGATAGCTTTGGCTATTTAGGAGCTGAACATTTTCAACAGATTTTCACAGCACATGGCGTGACCATGATCTTTTTTGTTGGGATGGGAGTTGTGTTTGGAATTATCAACATCATCTTGCCCCTTCAAATTGGAGCACGAGATGTTGCTTTTCCATTTCTCAATTCAGTTAGTTTTTGGCTGTTTACCGCTGGTGGACTTTACATCTTGATCTCACTGATGATTGGAGTATTTGCAGGCACAGGCTGGACAGCTTACCCTCCCCTTGCTGGACTCAAATATAATCCAGGAGTGGGGGTTGATTATTGGATATGGAGTATTCAAATTTCTGGTATTGGAAGTTTACTTTCTGGAGTGAATTTTTTAGTGACGATTTTAAAAATGCGGTGTCCTGGAATGACTTTGAGAAGAATGCCTATTTTTGTTTGGGCCACTTTAGCAACAGTCGTCTTAGTTATTGCAGCTTTCCCCATTTTAACAGCAAATATTGCAATGCTTTCAACAGACCGTCTTCTCGATACGAAAATCTTTACTGCTGACTTTGGTGGTAACCCCATGATGTACATCAATTTAATTTGGGCTTGGGGTCATCCAGAGGTTTATATTTTGATTCTCCCAATCTTTGGAATCTTTTCAGAATATATTCCGGTTTTTTCTAAGAAAAAACTGTTTGGCTATACCTCGATGGTATGGGCGATTGCAGCAATTACTTTTCTGTCATTTATCGTTTGGCTGCATCATTTCTTTACAATGGGAGCGGGAGCCAATGTCAATGCTTTCTTTGGAATCATGACAATGATTATTGCTGTGCCAACAGGTGTCAAAGTTTTCAACTGGCTTTTTACAATGTACCGAGGACGAGTTGAGTTTAAAACACCCATGCTGTGGTTTATTGGCTTTGTTGTCACTTTTGTCACAGGAGGAATGACAGGTGTGATGATGGCGATCCCTGCAATTGATTTCCAAGTTCACAATAGCCTCTTTTTAATTGCCCACTTTCACTCAGTGATTATTGGAGGAGTTGTCTTTGGCTTTTTTGCTGGATTTACTTATTGGTTTCCCAAGATTTTTGGCTTCAAGCTAGACGAAAAGCTGGGAACGTATGCTTTTTGGTGCTGGCTTTTTGGATTCCTAATTGCCTTCATGCCTCTCTACCTTTTAGGATTTATGGGGGCTACAAGACGCCTCAATCATTATGAAGCATCAACAGGCTGGCATCCACTCTTTGTGACTGCAGCTATTGGAGCACTTATTATTTTAGCTGGAGTGATTTTTCAGGTTTTACAAATCTATGTGAGTATTAAGAAACGCAAAGAGTACAAAGATACAACAGGAGATCCGTGGAATGGACGGACATTAGAGTGGTCGACGACCTCTCCTCCACCTTTTTATAACTTTGCTTTCATTCCAGAAGTACATGGACGAGATGCTTTCTGGTCCATGAAACATGCTAAAGAAACTCCCGAAAATAGACCATATGAAGATATTCACATGCCAACCAATACGGGTATTGGCTTTTACATTGGCGTTTTAAGTTGTATTGGAGGGTTTGCCATTGTTTGGCATATCTTTTGGATGGCAGGACTGTGTGTCCTAGGGATTATTGCCTCTCTCATCATTCGTTTGGGAAATAAACACCCTCATTATTATGTCAAAGCAGAAGAAGTCGAGAGAATAGAAAAAAGGACACGAAACGCATGACACAATCAAAAGCTATGAAACATGAACCATTGCCAGATCCTTATCAGGATGAATATTCTAGAACAACCTTTGGATTTTGGGTCTACCTTTTGACCGATTTCATGATGTTTGCCACAATCTTTGCTGTTTATGCGGTTTTGCATAAAAGCACCTTTGGGGGACCTGGCCCCAAAGAGCTGTTTGATCTCCCTTCGGTGATGAATCAAACATGGGTTTTGCTTGTGGCTACTTTTTTTGTTGGTTTTGGAGGAGCTTCAGTCCACCGGAAACACCGAGCGGGAACCATTACCTATTTTCTGCTGACATTTATTTTAGGAATCACATTTTTGTGGCTGCAATTCGATGATTTATCGCTTCTTGTCAAAAGAGGTGCTTCTTGGAAGAGTAATGCATTTCTATCAGCCTATTTTACTCTAATTGGGACGTTTGCAGTCCATATCGTATTTGGCTTGCTTTGGATCATTGTTTTAATTTTGCCTGTCATAAAACGTGGCATTGATATGGTGAGCGTGCGAAGGCTCACTTGCTTGCGTATGTTTTGGCAGTTTTTAAATATTATTTGGATTTTTATTTTTTCGATTGTTTACCTATTGGGAGTCATTCAATGATTGATGCACATCATGGTTGGAACCTCAGTTTCAAACCCATTACATTAGGTTTTATTTTTTCACTGATATTGACTGCAGCTGCCTATCGCATTGTAACTCATTATCACCTATCTAATACTGTTTTAACGGCAGCGGTGGTTGTTCTTGGTTGCGTTCAAGCAGTGCTTCAGTTGATCTTTTTTCTCCACATAGGATTAGAGTCGAAACCTCATTGGAATACCATGTTTTTACTCTATATGGTGTTTCTGATAATTATTCTTGTCGGTGGATCAATTTGGATCATGCATCACCTGGGGTACAACGTGATGCCAACGATGGATAAGCTTCATAATATGTGGTGATTAATCTTGGCAACCGCAGGCACAATCGGCTTCACAGTCAGCCATTTGCGAGCAACCGCAACCGATAGGGTTATCAAAGAGGTTTTCCTTTTTGTCACAAGAAATGAGAGTAAAGCTACAACCTAGAGCTAAAAATAAAAGTGAGATTTTTTTCATGTCTTTGTCCTTTAATAAATGCTTTTTTCTTTCTCTATCACAAATTTTATTTTTTTCGCTTGCTTTCAATCAAAATTTTGAAACAATCACAATTTAGACCACAGAAGGTTATCGATGGAAAGACTACAAACAAGTACACTACCATTCTCGCTCAAAGCCTACCTCATATTGACTAAACCTGGAATTATCATGGGGAATGTGATTACTGCTACTGGTGGTTTTGCTCTTGCTGCGAGAGGGCAGTTTGACTTCTGGCTTTTTCTCGCTATGCTTGAAGGTCTTGCCTTAATTGTTGCTTCTGCTTGTGTCTTTAATAACTATATCGATCGTGAAGCTGATAAAAAAATGGCTCGTACACGTAATCGTCCTCTTGTCAAAGGCACTATTTCAGCTACTACAGCGTTAATTTATGCAACACTACTTGGCCTTTTTGGTATTTTCATTCTTGCAAAATTTACCAATTTATTGGCTCTTGCTGTTGCATTAACTGGGTTTGTTGTTTATGTAGCTCTCTATAGTTTTGTAAAGTACCGTACTGTACATGGGACACTAATTGGCAGTATTGCAGGAGCTGCTCCCCCTGTTGTTGGTTATACTGCAGTGACTGGTTGTTTTGACCTGGCTGCTCTTATTATCTTTGCCATAATCGTGATGTGGCAAATGCCTCATTTCTATGCTATTGCTATCTATCGTGTCGAAGACTATGCCGCTGCTTCAATCCCTATTCTACCCATCAAAAAAGGGATGAGAGCAACAAAGATTCAGATGCTTATTTACGTTGTCACGTTTATGATTGTTTCATGCATGCTCTCCTTCTTCAGCTTCACCAACATGATCTATTTGATTGTTTCTATATTAGTAGGAATGACTTGGCTTACACTGAGTGTGAAAGGTTTCAGGTGTAAATGTGACCAAAGCTGGGCTCGTATGATGTTTATGTTCTCTTTGGTTGTGGTTATGGCTCAGTCTATTGTTATTCCATTCAGTGTTCTGTGATTTAAAGGCTCTTTTGTGCTTAGGTCTGGGGTCTAGTCGTCATTTTTTGGAGTTTTTGTTCTATGAACAATGTGGTCCAAAAAAAGACGACAAACTTGGTCTCGTATTTGGGCTTTCATTAGGGATAGGTTCTTATAGCTATCGTTTTGCTTAATCTCTCTTGGAAGAAGCAGTAGCCATCGCTTTAGCTTCTGGACTTAATGCGATAGGTTTTTCCCAAGCGTATTGGGGATTGCCAAAATGACCAAACGAGGCAGTTGGGCGGAAGGCAGGTTCTCTGAGGTTCAATTGATTAATAATAGCGGCTGGTCGTAAATCAAAATTGGCTTTAATGAGGTCCAAGATTTCGTTATTGGATAAGTCAGATGTACCAAAGGAAAAAACAGAAATTGATACAGGCTCTGGGATTCCAATGGCATATGAGAGCTGCACAAGAGCTTGACTACAGATTTTAGATGTAACAAGTGATTTTGCAATTTGCCTAGCTGCATACGCAGCAGATCGGTCAACTTTGGTGCAGTCTTTGCCTGAAAAAGCTCCGCCTCCATGTGGGGCCCATCCTCCATACGTATCGACAATGATTTTACGACCAGTCAACCCTGCATCAGCAACTGGGCCTCCTAAATGGAATGAGCCACAAGGATTGATTAAGAATTTGGTATCAAGAGTCATAAGTTTTAAGGGAATAGTTTTGTAAACCACTTCGTCAAGAATCAATTCACGCAGTTTTTTTAGACTAATAGACTTCTCGTGTTGCACACTGATCACAACTGTTTTTACCATTAGGGGAATGGGACGTCCGTTTACCATTTGATATTCCATCGTAACTTGGGATTTACAATCGGGCCCGATTGGGTAATTCTTCCCGAGCTCTTTGATTTTAAGATTGATTTGATGGGAAAGGTCGATTGTTAAAGGCATACATGACTCTGTTTCATCAACAGCATAGCCAAACATCATTCCTTGATCTCCTGCGCCTAGGCTTAAATCATGCGTATTTGCATGGATTCCTTGTGCAATTTCTAAGCTTTGAAGTTCGATGCAAGGTGAAATAGAGCATGATTTATAATCCAGTCCTTTTGTATCGCTTGTGTAACCAACGGATTTGACCGCTTTTTTAACCACTTCTTGGAGGTTAACCTCAGCTTTGCTGGTAATCTCTCCAAATAAGAAAATTTTATTATTTTTGATAGCCGTTTCGCATGCTACGCGTGAAAAAGGATCTTGTTCAAGAAAAGCGTCAAGAACTGAGTCGCTTATGATATCACAAAGTTTGTCGGGGTGTCCTTCCCCAACACTTTCAGATGTAAATAGAAAGGTCGAATCTTCTTTGAGCTCATTGAACATAAATAAACCTCAATTTGGAGTTAAAAAAATATATAGAATGATTTTAGGGTAGAGGTTTTAAATTTGCCTTACATGGGTATTTTTTACTTATTTTGGAAGTGCTTGCTTTTGTCTGATTGCTCTAGTAATTTTCACTTTTCCCTAGGGTTTTTTTGCTACACGACCTAAAATAGGCTTCTAATTTTTAATTAATTGTACGTTTTGAGATGAGTGAGCTTCAAGAACTTTTTGAAAATAACCGTTTATGGGCAGAGAAGAAAACGGCAGAGGATCCTGAAAAGTTTCGTCGGTTAGCAAGCAAACAAACTCCAAAATACCTTTGGATTGGTTGTTCAGATAGTCGTGTTCCCGCTAGTGAAATTTTAGGCCTGGCACCTGGGGATATCTTTGTTCATAGAAATGTAGCCAACCTCTTTCCTCATACAGATTTTAACTGCCTTTCTGTTCTTCAATATGGGGTTGAATACCTCAACATTGAGCATGTGATTGTTTGTGGTCATTACAACTGTGGAGGGGTAGCATCGGCAATGGAGAACGCCCAATTTGGGCTAGTTGATAATTGGTTGCGTCATATCCGTGATGTTTATGCACGTGAAAAAGAAGAGCTAGATAAAATTGATGATCAGAAACTGAAGTACAACCGGCTGATTGAGCTTAATGTGATCTACCAGGTCAGGAGTATCTGTCACACAACCATTGCGCAAAGTGCCTGGGCTAACAAAAAGAAGCTCTCTGTACATGGATGGGTTTATGATCTTTCTTCAGGGCTTCTCAAAGATCTCAATTGCAGTATTTCGTCTATTGAACAAGTGGAAGATACTTACCGTACCCTCTAATTGCATCAACGCTTACGTTTTCTCCCGCGAAACCCTTGGTTTTTTCGAGCCTTTTCACCAGCTTTGAACCCTCTTTTTGGGCCATTGCGTCGACGAGAATGAGGCCGCTTTGCTGATTTTGCTGGGGGTTTCTTGAGTCGAGGCTCTAAACCGGCAATTTCGACAATGTCAACTGGCTGTCCTGTGAATTCTTCAATCTTTTTCATCATAACAGCATCTCGATGAGACACAAAAGAGCAAGCGTTTCCTTTTGCTCCAGCGCGCCCGGTTCGTCCAATACGATGAACATAGTCTTCGACATTTGTTGGAAGGTCATAGTTGATAACATGGGTGATCGATTGTACATCGATTCCGCGAGCTGCAACGTCGGTTGCGACGAGAATACGAATCTTTCCTTTGCGCAACTGCGTAATAGTTCGTGAACGTTTGCTTTGATTCATATCTCCATGCAATGCTGCAACAGGGTGTTGCTTTTCACGTAAATCTCTTGCTAGTTGATCTGCATGGCGTTTTGTTGAAGTAAACACGATTGTGTGTCCCATATCTTCTTGATTTAGAATATGATCAAGAAGGCGATTTTTATGAGGGAGATCATCTGCAAAGTGGAGGCTTTGTTTGATGTTATGAGCTTTTTTCTGTTCTTGCTGAACTTTGATTTCCATTGGCTTGCTTAAAAGGCGCTCTGATAGTTTGATCACACTTCCTTGGAGTGTTGCAGAAAAAAGAAGAGTTTGCCTTGAAGAGGGTGTGGCAGCAACAATTTGTTCAACGGGCTCAAGAAACCCCATATCTAGCATGCGATCGGCTTCATCAAGAATCAGCATTTCAATACGAGAAAAGTCAATTTTTTTACGGCCAATAAAGTCTATGAGCCGTCCTGGAGTTGCAATCAGAATTTCATAAGGGCGAGAGAGTTGGCGCATTTGAGTCGGGTAGGGCATGCCTCCAACAATACAAACCGTTTTGATTCGCTTAAGCGTTTTACTGTATTTGTCTGTTTGGGCTGCGATTTGCATGGCAAGCTCTCTTGTAGGAGCTAAGATGAGGACTCGTGGTCCAGTTCCAGGTTTAGATGAAGGGTTCATCAAACGGTGCAGTGCAGGCAATAAAAAAGCAGCTGTTTTGCCTGTTCCCGTTTGTGCCGAAGCCCGAATGTCAAAGCCACGAACGATTTTTGGGATGGCTTTTTGTTGGATTTGGGTTGGCTTTGGATATCCTACCTTATCGATCGCTTTAAGGATTTTGGGATGTAAACATAAATTATCAAAAGTCATTCTATACTCATTTTTTAGGTTGCCACAGTATAACATCTTTAAAAGTATTAAATCCCTATCTTTCTAATAAATTTTACTTTTGATAAAGAAAGATGTATGAAGAGAATTTTATTTTCACTCATTTTTCTCTTTGTGAGCTCTATTAGTTCAATAGAGCCTGTACTTTTGCCTGTTCCCTCCACCCCTTCAAAAAAAATTGAATCAATTGTCGATAAGGCAGTATCAGGAGCTCTTTATCTAGTAGCTGGAGCGGCATTTCTATCTGTGTCTTTCTTAGCCAAGCTCGGCTGGGCCGCTTGTCTTATTTCTCCTTGGCAAGCAACGACAGGAAATGAGTGCCTAATTCTCAGCCATTTAACAGGGTCAGTCGCAAAGGTATTTTTTTCTCAGATTGGCTCGAGGCCTGCTTTTTCTTCTTTAGCCTCTTGGGAACACAATCGAGAACTTCTTGCTCAGATTCCGACTTTTTCGGAAGAAGAAAATGAGCTGTGCTTTTTTTTGGAGCGACGCTGGCTTGCGAAATGCGCAGGATTTTTTCCCATCCTCGTCAATCGGATTTGTCCGCTCTTTGGGATTTCAGTCCAAACCCACCCTGAAACTCAGAGTTGCTATGCGAGAGATCCTCGAAGAACCATGTCAGACACATATAAAAAGAGAATGGACGCTTGGAAAAAGGCTCTTCCTCAACCTCATGCTTACCCCTTGCTCCTCACACGTCCAGCAAGCCTTCAAGATTATTTCCCCTCTTACTTTACTATTTCTAAAAAAGAAGAGTTAAAAAGAATCTTTGATCAGATCCATTCGACAGTAGTTCTGGATCTCTCAGCTATTTTAACTCAGACTTTGGAGGAAGACTGGTTAAAAGCTTGGGAGGAGCTGCAACTTGATATTCCAAAAGGTTTTCATGAAAACCTTTTGTGTGTGCAAAGAGTGCAAAAAGGGGGACTTGGAGGGCTACGTCTTTTACCTTTTTCTGAGCAGAAGCCTAGTCAAGTTGAAAAAGGCTATCGGTATCTATTGGAATGGATTTCTTTTTTTGGGTTAACAGCGAATCGAGTTGAGCTAGATCGCTTAATTTTCCCATCTGACTTAAAGCAGTCGCAGGCTTTGCCTCTTTCAGTTGAGTTTCAGTCAAAAGAGGAATTAACCTCTCGTTTGGATGTCTTTTATCAAAAATGGCAGTCGACTAGTCCCCAAAAAACGCTCTTATTTGAAGGAACTTTACAAGTCCTAAAAGGGCTACTCCAGGAAATTTCCGATGCCAGCTGGACAACTATCATGAACTGTCCCACGCGTTCTTTAATTGCTCAAGTTTCTTTTCAGAAAATACAAAAGCAGCTTGAGAGTCTAATTCAAGAAGAGGCTGCAGCTCGTTTTTTTGATACAGCTGAAAAAATTGAGCAGATTCATGCTGATTTAACAGCTCTAATCGAAGTATTTTCGCCTTTCACCGCAAAGGATTTTCCGGCAATCTATCAAAAAGTTCTTAAGAAAATTCCTGCACCTCTTAAACCTTTGACCTCTTTTTCGATTCATGCTTCTGGCATGACAAGTATGGCAGGAGTGCTTCACGCGACTGAAAAAGTCTGCAAGGCTCCTCCACGGATTATTTTTGGTGACAATACCTACTATGAATGTCTCATGATAGGAGATCATGTATCTAACTGTGTTCCTATCGAAGAAGCATCAGAAGAAGACTGGGCGCAGGTCGACTTAATCTTAGCTCAGTTCAATCCTGCTTTAAAAAGGACACATCTTGAGCCGACTGAATATAAAATCGAACAAGTTGCTGAAACGGTGGCCAAGGCCCTGAAATTTCGAGAGGAGAAGCCTCTTGTAGTTGCTTTGGACTGTACGATCGATTACATCGATTCCTCTCGAGCCGCTGCTTTGATTGAGACTTTCCAACGAGAAATTGAAGAAGGTCGACTTAACATCATATGTTACCGTAGCGGGTTGAAATTTGATCTTTTTGGTATGGATAACTACTGTGGAGCACCTTTTTTTACGGTTCATAATGATGCAGAGCACTGGAAGCCCTTTGATGCGCTCCTTTTTGATGAAGCTCTTGTGACCGATCCTCTGAGCATCAACTGGTTTTGCCTTGCCTATAAACATGCGGCTCCTTATCTCGAAAATTACCGGAAAGACATCTTTGATAATACACGGTCCTTGCTGGAAAAAATTCCTCCTAGGTTATTTGAGGCAGATTCTCCTTATCGTGTTGTAGCAGTTGACCAGGAAACGGATCTTTGTTTCGTTGATATCAAAGTGACCGGTCCTCTGCATATTGTGCGTGGATCTGCACTTGCCGGAGGACTTCTCTACTTCAAGTCCATGGAAAAAGGATTTCCGATCTTTTATCGGAGGAGTATTGGCTTTTATCACTCCAACTTTGCCATGCTTTTTTCTGAAGAGAACGCCACGATTAGGCTGACATTGGGCATAGACTCAGAAGAAGTCGATCTTTTCGTTGAAACGTTCGAGGTGATGGATACTTTGAATGGAGCTTCTCCTCAAGCTTTACTAGAAAAGATTTAAAAATAACGAATTAAATATATTGTTAATATTTAACAAAATCTGTTTATTTAATATAATGATTTTGTTGTTCAACTGTTTTTAAAGGGAAAAAATGTCTTCTATTTCTTATGTACAAGTCAATGCTGGTTGCTTACCACTTAATTTTGAAGTAACGGGAACGGGCCCTACACGTATTTCCCAACTGCCGCCCTCCGTAGACAAGGTATTGGATCACCACCCATTTGTTGATCTACTAATGAAAAAGTACCAACAGAGTATTAAAAAGTGTGCCATGCGGTTAGGAATAAGTAATGTTTTTGAAAACCCTTTGCTTAGCTGTATTCAATTTTCTCAGTGGATTGTAGATAAGGGCTTTGACAAACAAGCAAAACTAGTTATGAAAGACTGGGGCCTTGAGATGCTTCCACCACAAATTGCATTGTTTAGGCATTTAACGCATTTAGACCTTAGTGGAAACCATCTAAAGCGTTTATTTCCAGAGTTGTCTTCATTGATGGACCTAGAAGAGCTGGATATAAGCGGAAATGAAGTTGAACTTCCCGACTTAAGTCACTTACCAAAGTTACGCGTGGTTAGGGCCAATAACTGTGGGCTTGTTGCAGTTCCTCAATGGGTCAAAGGCTGCCCGTCTCTAGAGCTTTTTGAGTGTAACAACAATCTTATCAATCCAGACAGCGATGAGGGTATTTATTACTAAACTTAATTGTGCTAGGTAATCAAAACTCGAGATTTACTAATCTTATATTTCTACACTAAGAATGAGCTCTTCTTTTCTTCGTTTTGTAGTAGGCACAGTATCTTCTCGTACTCGTTTTTTACCTGATAAATCGCTTACATCTGCTTCTGGACTGTCTTCTATACCATGCAGGATTTCTTGGCATTTATGATGGATTGTAGCGGCAGTGTAACGTTCATTATCTGATTGGTGCTTGAATTCGACGCAAAGTAGTGCGAGTCTTTTGAGAAGTCGCACTTCATTGGCTGGAAGATTTGCGTGGTGAAAAATTGTATTTAAGCTTTGTTTATAGCCCTTTATAGAAGGGTAAATGCCGATTTTTTCAGGTCTTTCGCCCACTTGTGGCCAAAGAAAGGCTCGCTGACCAAATTTCTTTCCGTAAGCTGTTAACGTTTCAGTTGTAAATTTACGAGAGCCACCAGAAGGAAGGAAGTACTTTGGCTTAAGCCCGTTCAAAGCTTGATGCACGACTTGGTTTTCTTGAGGCACATTCCTTTCAATATGCTTTCTAATGCAATTAAGACCGATAATAGAGAGGGCATAGACGTCATCACAACTACGTTGAACTCCCATGAATTGTTGTTGATGTACTAATGAAGTTTGAAAGGGGCCAAAACTAGATGGATTAAGATATTCAGGTGTTCCATACATACGGCCTCTACTGTTTTCAGACACCTTAGCACCATCTGGATCGATGATTACAGGGAAACCAGGAGTGTTCAAGATGTTGGCTTCTTTAAGATCTCTGTGTATGACATGGTTAGCATGGTATCCAGAAAGGGCGTTTGCTACCATACCGAATTTGTTAACCAGGTCAGTTGCATTTTGAAACTCTGTAAAAGCAAAGTGTGTTCCAGGGTAATATTCCATTGTTGCTGTTGGATGACCAGTTGGTAAACGAGAAGTGTGTGTGTAACTAGCGATACTGCGTTGTTGTTCTGGAGTCACATTTTCCCTAACTCGATCGATTAGCCATTTAACCGGTGAAAATCCTGTGGGCGTGGGTCTATGATTGATCTTCCTTACCATTGTTTGAGTTCTATTTTGAAACAAAGCATCATTATCCCAAGAATTATTAAAGCGGATGATAGGTCCTCTTGAGATCGCGCCAATAGCTCCTTGACCAACGTCTCCTTGGATAACTTGAAAAAACTCTTGATTTACAAAAATCTTATGTGGAAATAAATCCGAACCCTCTATGACTTGTGTCTGACGGTCAGTAAGTTGAGACCTTACAGCGTAAACATTTTCTAAGATGCTCTTTGCTAGTGCCTTATTAGTTCCAGGGAAAAGCAAAAGAAAGTGTTCAAGGAGTTGATTTGGAATAATTGAGCTATCTTGGCTTTGTACTACTGGAGGCTCAACAGGGCTGGCTGGGGCAGGGAGCTCAAAGTCAGGCAATTCAATACTCGGTAGAGCGCAGGCTGAGAAGCCATTATGTGATAAATTTAGACCTAAAGACATGTTAATCTCCCTTCTTCCTTCTTATTTAGAACTATTTGATAGAATACCCTTAAATTATTTGCGGTTAGATATTTATAAAAAAATAGGCAAGTTTTTAATAAACTTTTTGCAATTTATAATAAATTATAAAATTTTAAATGTTTTTTTTGAATTATTAAATTATAAAAGTGCTGGCTATTTTGGGAGAGCTCTGAACTTTGATTTTATGCAATGAGACAACCGATCGCTGGGTGCCGATAGTCTTCTGAAAAAGTTTTAGGATGACAATCTAACTTGTCAAAATAGATGCGACAAAGTGCAGAAATATTAATCCAGTTCTGATACTCACCATTATTAGAAGGGCTCATTTCTACACGTTTGATATCGACTGTTTGATAAACGGAATCATAATAGCGATTTTTACGCGTGTGCGTTATGGATCCATCGGCATTTTCTTGGCATTCATTTTTAGGCAGCAAAACAACTCCCTCTCCTTGTAATAAGCTCTTTTTTATGATGCTTTGCATCGCATACAAAGGGCGAACTCCCATTAGGCTCTTTGCTGGGAAAAATGTTTGTGAAACCTTCGCATTAAATCCAAGAACAACCATCGATAACCCACCAAATTCTTCTAGAAGGGTCCTATAAGGGCTGCGACAAAACCCTCTATTTGAGAAGCTATTCTCTTGCGTAAAGTCCGATCCTACAGTGATCAAAAGGTCTTTGTAAGCATCGATATAGTTTTCAAGGCTTTGTGTTTGATCCGTTTTTTCATAAGCAGTTTGGATAGAAAATTCACGATTGGTTGTGGCATATGTAATATAACGCTGCTCATTAGCAAGTGGGAGAGAGTGAGTCGATTCAGGCTCTGTATACATTTCGGGGAATGAAAATCGATGCATCGACTCAAATACGTGTCTCATCGTTTCAAGTTGTTCTTTGTCTTTGCCTTTAGTGAGTGTTTTAAAAATGACAAGATCTTGTTCTGAAAAACCTGTGTTTTTACTATCTCCGAGCTGTATAGAGATAAGATGAGAGACATTTACAGAAAAAATTGAGGAATAGAGCTTATACCAAGTCCAGCTTTCTTGGTTTTCTTTTGTGAGCAGCTCCATTCTTAAATAAAGGGGTGTGTTTCCTTGATAAAATGTAGCACCATAAACCCCTGTTTTAATTTCTCTAGGAAATGCATCTGAAAAATGACTTGAATAGAAGCGGTTTACATTTGCTACAGTCATAGAAATCCTCCAATTTTTGGCCAAAAAAGATATCAAAAAAATGCCTTTTTGTCATTTAGATACAAGAGCTGTCACATCAAAATTTAAAATCCTCTATACTCCCTCAGTTGATGTTTATAAAAGAGGGTAAATCATGAAGCTTGAAGTGGAGTGTACATGGAATGAGAAACGAAACAAAGCCAAGCAGATTATTCACTTTGACTTTCTGCCCAAAAGCATTTTTTCTATGCCAAAAGAAAAAATTCTTTGCCTTCAACAATTATTAGAACAAGCTGCTGAAAGAGGGCCACCAGTTTTAGGTGAGCTTCAAGACCTTAGAAAACGTTATCCAAAAAGTCTCTATGCTGATTTTATTTATTACCGTGCACTAGAATTCTTTGAGTTGACAGATGAGTCAGCAGAACTTTTCTCTGAAATCCAAGAACGCTATCCTCAGCAAGTCTTAACAAAATGCATTTTAGCCAACCGGCTCATTAAGCAGGGAAAATGGGATGAATTTCCCGCTCTTTTTGATCATGTTGAGGCTTTAAAAGGGGCTTTTCCTAAAAGAAAAGCTTTTTTCTGTGAAGAAGCGCTATTTTTTCATCACTTGTGGATTTACTTTTATGAAAAAGATGGGAATGGAATTCAGGGCGAAAAACATAAGAGGTTTTTCCTTTTGATAACCCAGATGTTACAGTCATTTCATTCTGCACAGAACCAAGAAGTGTGCTCAAACTCCCAAGAAATCAAATAAATCTTTGCAAAATCCAGGCAATGGTCTATTTAGATTGATATGAAGAGACTACTGATTCTTTTAATTTTTTGTGCGGCGTCTTTGAAGGCAGCAGAAACCCCAGAAGCTGCATTTAAAAGGCTTCAAGAAGGTAATGATCGATTTGTAAAAGAACGTCTCCTTCATCCTGATCGAACACATGAAAGAAGGCTCTCTTTAGCTCAGGGGCAATCTCCTTTTGCAGTTATCGTCAGTTGTTCGGACTCAAGAGTAGTTCCAGAGGTCATTTTTGATGAAGGTTTGGGTGATCTTTTTGTCATTCGCGTTGCGGGAAATGTTGTTGGATCAACAGAACTCGAAAGTGTTGAATATGCAGTTGGACATCTTGACCCCTCTATTGTTGTCGTAATGGGGCACGAAAAGTGTGGAGCGGTTGATGCTGTTGTCTCAGGACAAACTCAAGGAATTCCCTATATTGCTCAGCTCATTGAACCCGCGGTGAAACAAGCGAGAAGCCTGCACCCAGCAGACTTATTGAGGAGCTCTATAGAATTTAATGCTTTAAGAATGAGTCAACTTCTTCTCAAGTCAGCGACTCTGAATAAGAAGATTCAATCTAAAACAATAGCAGTGCACTCAGCATATTACAATTTGCAGACAGGGCGAGTTGAATTTCTGGATGTCTCTCAACAAAAGAAACGTTCCAGCCCTTCTGGAGTAGCCTGGTAGCCAGGGCCCATCTGATTTGATTCCTTGTGTTTTTGCTTAAATCTGTTACCATTTTCTACCTTGCACTATCTAATTAGGGTTAAAAATGACTTTTAAGAATGGATTGATTGCATTTTTTTTAATCTGGACGAGTCTATTCTCGTTGAATGCAGAATCACCTGAAAATCATAAGCAGTATGAAAATTATGTTTATGAGATCACACATTCTTTTAAGGAGAAAATGGAAAAAGAGTTCAACCTGGAGCTGGTTGTATGGGGTGGAGATTTTCATGACTATCTCCAGTTAGGAATGACTTTTAAAGCCTATCGACGAGCAACGCTCTCTGAAGCCAGGGCATTAGAACTGGCTGTTTTAGATCAACTAACTAAAACTGTCAGAGAGCACCAACCGATTCAGCCCTACCTTAAAGAAAAAGCACTTGTTCCTGAGAGGATTGGAGTGGGGATAGACTTTGTTCAGCCCGACCAGTTGAAGTATAGAGATGGAAGTATTCATAGCGTGAACGTCTTTAAAGACTATGATTCAGGAGAAAGAAACCTCTGGTTTCATTCAACAGACCCCTTTGCGAGTTATAGGGTTGCAGATGATCACTTTGAAACGCTTATTATCGAACCTCTTGAAGAAGCTAAAAGGCTTAACAAAGAATTCCCAATCGAAGAGTTAGCGGTTCATACGCCTACACATTTTGAAACTGAATTGGATCATGTTTTGACCTTATTTGTCGAAGAAATGAAAAACAAATATCACATCAGTTTTGAATCTATTGGATGGAGAATTCCTGGGAAGGCAAACTCTACTATTGAGGAAATTCGTGGAAAGGGAGCCATCTTTCTTCACGCTGATCAAGAAGATGCTCGTGAGTTAATTCTTCAAGCTGCTGAAAGCCTGCTTCAGAGGCTAAATCATCATGAAGCCTTCAAGCCGTACTTAACAGAAGGCTCTCTTTCGGCAAATCATCTGAAGCTACAACTTGAATTTTTTAGGAAAAGAGATCCTTTTGTGGCATTGCTAATCAAAAATATTTTCAGTAAAATTTCTTCTTTAAAACTGCAAAAAGGAGAAAAGATATGCATTGCCCAAAATGTCACTGTAAAGAGAATACTAAAAGTGGTTTTA
>Ga0180433_10001336_pt1 | contig 41308 bp, 17 predicted proteins | sample SS_ome_8_FD_132980 | JGI IMG/M metagenome (GOLD analysis project Ga0180433, IMG submission 132980) | Hypersaline lake sediment archaeal communities from the Salton Sea, California, USA - SS_1_D_1 metaG | ecosystem: Environmental > Aquatic > Non-marine Saline and Alkaline > Hypersaline >... | reverse complement strand
TCGATCGCGTCCTGCGTGTTGCCGACGGGACCGACGGAGTTCGCCAACTGAGCGGCGGCCGGGATGACCGGAGAGACGCCCGTGAACGGGTTGTTGTACGCAGCCTGGTAGTCCGTCGTGGTGCCGCGGTGCAAAGCCGTGTACGTGGGAGCCGCTGCCCCCGGGAACACCAGGTTGTCGTACTGGCTGGACCCGGCATCCAGCGTCGTGGCACCTACCACACCATCAGTGTTGAAGGTCACGTCGCCGTGGATGGCGCTGTACTGCAAGCGAACCTTGATGTCGCCGGCCTTGGCCAACCCGCTGTCGTGAACGACGAGGGCCAGCGTCGAGTCCACCGTGGTGACCTCGGAGCGGTTGAACGTCAGTTCCGCCGCCGAGGACCGCACACCATAGCCGCTGGCGTGGGTGCTGATGATGTTGGTCAGTTCGAGGGTCGTGCTGCTGTTCTCGTTGCGACTCTCGTTGAGGCGAACGCCACTACCCGCCGTGTTCACGCGGCAGTCGTGGAGGATGATCCCCGACTCGGGAGCGTTCTGGACGAGGGTGTACACCGTGTCGTCCGGAACCATCGACATGAAGTGGGAGCCGAGACCGACGAAACCGGCTGAGTTCGTGGCGTTGTACGCCTGGATGGCCGGACCGCCCGTGCCGGCCAACTGAGCCACACGGGTGTTGACGCAGACGGCGAAGCCACGGGTGACGTCGAGCACCGGGGCGGTGAAGCCAGGCTGCGTGTTCTCCAGTTGCACCCCATGGAGGATGACGCCGGAGGAGTCGCTCGACCCGCTGAACGTGTGACCGGAGCCGGCAGCGTTCTGCGTTCGGATGATGACGTCCCGGGCCATCACCGCCTGATCCCAATTCGCCAGCCAGGTCGTGCTGACGACGTGGATGTTCTCCTGGAAGGCGACGTCTTCGATGTAGAGCCCTGGCTGACACGCCACGATGTAGGGCTCGTCGGTGGTGACGGCAGGCTCCCCACGCCCCACGGCGGCCATGGCGTAGGCGATGGCCGAGTTGATGGAGTAGAAGTCGCCGAAGCCCTCGGGATCGGCCTGAACACCGGAAGTGGCGAGGTCGGCGCTGTCCGCCCCCGGGAAGTCCACGGCCACGTTGGTCAGCAGTTCCCAATCGTTCTGGACCTGCGTCGGGTCGTAGGTCTTTCGACCACGGTTGGCGTCCACGTAGACGATGCGACCACTGGCGGAGAGACGACGGACGTAGGCCAGCAACCTCTGCAGGTTGTTGTTCTGCGTGTTCGCCCACCCCTCGGTGGTGATGTCGTAGGGAATGACCGCCGTGCTGTCCCGACGCTCACCCGCCGCGTTGGGGTGCAAGTCGCCGAAGCGCGTCCGGAAGCGGACGCGAATGAATCGAGTGTCCTCGGTAGGCAGCCCCGCATCGACAACGAGGCGGATCATGTACGCGCCTTCGTTATCGACGATGAAATCGGTGGTGGTCCCCGACGAGGTGCTCAGCCCTGCCGAACTTGCCGTCTCGTTGGGGCTGGGAGGCGTGTACACCAACGTCCACGAGTACGTGGTGTGGATGGGGTCTGCGGCCTCGCAGATGATCTCGTCATCCTTGCGGGCGTCGTCGCGGCTCTGATCGGTCAGAACGGGGCCCCAAGGGAAGCCACCTCGTTCGATTCGCGTGCGGATACTTGCGGTCATGGCGCACCACTCCTGCGTGGAGGATTCAAAGAGGGGGTTCTATAGAGAGACAAACGGGATCAGAGGTAGAATTGCTCGCTGGCATCTTCCCCCGTCACCACCTGGGGCACTTGGATACCAAGGCGGTCCACCGACATGCGGTACGATTGACCCGCGACCTCATCCGCCATCCGTTGGGTCAAACGCACCAGGGAAGGGGCGATCCGCACACTCGTACCAGGTCCCGTCACGAAGCCAATCCGACCTCCATTGGAGCCCAACAGGTCCCACAACAGGTAAACCCCTGCGTTTGGGCCTTCCGTGATCGTCAGGGTTTCTCCCTCGGCTGCCGCAGCGAAATCCTGGCTCTCGTCGGTGATCGTGTCCCCGGAGATGGTCAACGTCCCCGTCAGTCCCGTTGGCGACGTGGTGTAGCTGCGAGGCGTCGAGTCGTCCCCCACCGGGAAGACGAGCACGTCTTCGACCTCCCACCGCCCCACGTTCGGGCCACTGGAGATCGCAAGCTCGGCCCCCACCGAGATGGACTCGAAGCTCTTGGAGGCATCTCGGAACAGGCTCCGGTCTGAGAGGGTGTCTCCCGTCCCCGTGAGTTCGCGAGCCCCCAGACAGAACTTCCGGAAGTCGTCGTAGTGGAACAACTCCATGTCCCAGGACATCTCGTCCTCGAAGAGGGGACCGAAGTGCTCCCGGAACAGGAAGCGGAACTCGTAGATCGTGTGGGCCGGTTTCAACGCCTGCAGGATGATCTGGACGTTCTGCCACAGGCGGAAGGGGTCGCTGTCCTCGTTGGGGAACTTGGGCAGCAACTGATGCGTGTGCAGGGGGTCACCCGCCTCCAGCACCTCGAAGCCCACTACCTCATGGACGTGCCAAGGGACCGACTCCAACGGGAGCACGGAGGTCGTCTCGCCGCTTCCCAGGTTGTCGATGTTGACGTCGTGGTAGTGCCCCTCGTCGGTCGTCGTGTCGGTGTTGCTGACGCTGATCTCGAACTCGAACTGGTCCTCGATCGTGTAGGCCGTGTCGGGGTTCGTCCTCGATTCGATGGCCTTCTCGATGATGTCGATGTCCGCGTCGGTGACGAGTTCGATACCCTTCTTGATCGTGCTGCACGTCGCCCCTTGCAGCAGAAGGATGACCATGCGACGGAGGAAGTCGCGGTAGCCGATGTCCGTGGGGATGCTCGGCGTCCCGTCCACCTCGTAATCCGGAAACACGAGGTAGCCGAGGATCTGGTAGAGGAACTCCGGCCGCGTGAAGTCGTAGTCCTGGTCGGCGAAGACCTCGTTGGCATCGATCTGGATCTTCGCAAGCTGCTCGGCCGCCGCCTGGAACTGCAGGGTGTAGAAGGGACCTCGGACCTGGCTCACATAGTTGTCGGGCAACACCGCGTGGAAGAAGCGCATGATGCGCTCCGTCTGGTCACGGTAGACATCGTGGGGCTGCTGCCCTTCGAGGACAACGGGCGACGGGTTGAGGTCTACGGAATCGGGGATGATCTTCTCATCACCCGGGACGTAGCTCTCATCCGGTAGCTTCGGACCGCCCGTGCGGTCCTTCTTGTCCTCACAACTCATTCTTCGGATGCCTCGTCATAGACGTAGCTCTGGTCCCCAGGCACCAGGTACTCCACGTCCTTCGGGATGATCTTCCGGGCCCCGGTGTCTCCCGACACGATGTACGTCACCGCGTACTGATGATTCGTCGGCGAATCGTTGGCCTCGACGGTAACGAGGATACGGTCCGCCGTGATCAACACCGCCTGGGCGTAAAGCTCGGTGTCCGTCATCGTGGGGTACTGCAACCGCAAGGTGTCGAGGTCGCTGTATCCCGGGATGATGAGCCCACCGCTGCCGATGATGAAGGTGTTGTTGGGGTCCAGTTTCAACGGCACCCCTGCGCTGTTGGGGATGGTCGTCTGCAGGTTCATCGCCACGTCATCCTGGATGACCGCCCGGTACTCGTTTTCCGGACCGCCACCGTTCGTCGTGCTGGACGAAAGCTGATCCTCCACCAGGTAGGTGTGGACGGTGTCGGTGCTCCAGGCCATGATCTGCACCAGGTCTTCTGCAGCGCTCGTGTCCAGGCTCTCCCGGAGGACCATGGAGCCGTCGGCCCGTGCGAGCTTCGTCAGCGGCACCAGCACGTCATCCACCTGCACGACCTTCTTGATCTCGGTGATGACGTCCGATTGCCCCAGAGCGTTCTTCATGCGGAGCGTGTTGAACTTGTTACTCACCCGTGTCCGCACCTGCTGATCGATCTGATCCCTCGGCGTGGCCGGGTTCGCCGTCGTCCCCTTGACCAGGACGTTCGTGCCCGCGATGTCCACCGAGGTCCCCAGAGCGAGCTTCACCACCACGTCAGCCGTGATGTGTCGCATCCCGTCGATGACGCTCTGGACGACCCCCACAATGGAGTTTGTCTTGTACTCGATGGTGAAGTTCTCGTCGTGCTCGTAGTCGATGAGGACTTCGGTGCCCGAGGTGATTTGCGTCGTCTCCGTCCGCTGAATACCGGTGGGCACTCTCGGGTCAGGGTCCTCGATGATGCGGTAGTCGGGGTCCGCTGTGTCCGGGGAGTTGTAGATGATCGAGGTGTCGTTCTTGTCCTTCACCACGATGCTCAACGGGTTCACCCCGAGGAAAGACAGGTAATCGACGGCCTCGCCGATGAGGACGTGCTCCTCGTCGGGCACGCTGATGATCTGCCCCACCCTATCGTCGGAGGACACCTGCACGTAGTCGCTCGCCATCGACGAGCGCCCCAGCAGAAGCGGGGACTGGATGCGATAGAGGGTGTAGAGGCTCGGATCCAGCGCCCCGGTGTACCCCGTCTGCCCGGTCATGGCCGTGACCTCGGTGACCGGCTGCCGGAGCAACACGAACTGGTTGCTCGTCCGGTAGCGGTAGTCCCCCATGATCACGTCCGTCACGGCGATGGTGGCAGGGTCATTGAACTCGCTCGATAGCTGAATCGTGTCGTAGGAAAGGAAGGTGTAGTCATCGAGGACGAAGTAGGTCCCCTTCGAGGCGTTGCGGAAGCCGATCCTCGGGTTGTGGCTGGGGTAGTCCAGCATCTCGATGATCGGAAAGTCCTCGGACAGGTTGCTGTCCACCGCCCGGAAGATGAGGTCCTGCGGATCGCCGATGACCTCGAACTGCACGTCGTAGCGCGTCTCGAAGGTGAAGGCGAAGGTGTCGGTGACGCTGGCCGGGTTGTCCCCCCGGACCCAGACATCGACCTTGCCGCCCTTGTGGACCCCGTTCGCATCCAGGTCCCGCTCCATGTACTCCTCGCCCGAGGAGATGACCTTCAACTCGACGACACCGGGGATCTTCGCCACCGTGCTCCAGTAGCCGAGGTCCGTGCCGCTATCCACGCTGGCGATGCTGTACTGTGCCCGGGTTGCAAGTTGCCGGTTGGTCTCCTGGTTGGTGCCACCAAAGAAGCTGTCCTCGTTGGTCACGAACAGGTCGGGGATGCTCGGGACGGTGCGGAACTGCCCCTCGGCGACGTTGCCGGCGGTCCCCGGCGACGTGACCTGGGCGAATGCCTTGACCCGGTAGGTGTTGGTCGTGGCGTCGAAGTACGTCGCCAGGTTGTCCAGATCGATACGAGCCACGGAGGTCGTCCGGGCTGTTACCGACGAGCCTGGAACCTGCGTCCCTAGAGGGATGAGGTAGGAGCGGTTGGGCCGACTCTTCAAGTAGAAGGTCAACTCGCCCCGAGATCGTGTGCCCGTCTTACGGATGACGCCGTAGTTCGCCGCCAACTTGTCGAAGCACATGTTGATGAGGTTCTGGACCTGACGGATGTCCGTCAGGAAGAACGCTTGTGCCAAGGCCAGCTTGTAGCTCGACTGTTGGACGGGGATGCTGAACCCGCTGTTCTGCGGGTCGTCGATCTCCAGCAACGTGGCGAAGCTCTGCGCCCGGTGGAGGAAGTCCAGGATGAACCGGATGCGCTCCGCCTCGGAGGAGAAGGGATCGATGAAGGTGTCCCGAAGGACCGCCCCCGGCTGTACCGCCACGTCGGGGTTGCTGCGGTAGATGCTGTTGATCGTTTCCCTCACGATGGCCTGGCGAGAGACCGTCGGGAAGGCGCCCACCACGGGGGTCACGACCAACGGGTTGGCCGGGATCTCGATGCTGAACGGTGACTCGACTTCGAGACGGCGATCCGAGTCGTAGTACACCGCCGTTGCGACGTAGTAGAGGGGATCCGTTGTGGGCGTCGCCGCGAAGTCCCCGTTCGGGATCGCCGGATAGGGGGACGAGTTGAAACCAGCAGAACGGGCGTGGACGAACTCGTACTTCTTCTGTTTCCCCACCGAGGAGATGGTCATCGCCGTGCGGACCTGTGTGGCGCTCTCGGGGATCTCCAACCGTTCGTTGTAGTCCCGCTGAAGAACGGTGCCTGTGATGTTCTCCTGGCTCCCTTCGACGCGGTACATCAGGGGGTCCGCCACAGGGTCCCCGTTGGAATCCGTCAGGATTTGGGCATCCACGCTGAGTGTTCCGAGGGTAGTCAGCGTCTCCTCGACGTCGGCTACGTCGATGACGAGCTTCGTATTGATCTGCGAGTAGCCCTCGGTCCCACCCCCTGGCTGCGTCGAGGCATAGAAGTTGTACCCCTGGACGCTGTCGTCATCGAGACCGTCGAGGATGACCGTCACGATCTGGTCGCCGCGTTCGGTGTAGATGCCGGTGGGGGCCTCGTAGATGAGTCCCGTGTCGCTGTCCTGGATCAGACGGACATCGAGGTTGGCCGGGTTGGAGGTCGCCCCCGAGGTGACCACCGAACGCACCTGGATGGTGTTATCCCCCGGGAACAGGCGAAGGCCGTCCGGGTACTTCGCAGGGTTGGGGACGATGAACTGCGTTCCCTCGAAGGTGATGAGATCGGGGTCGTCCTCGAACGGCTGTCCGAAGACACTGATCTGCATGAACACCGTGTCCGCGTCGATGGTCCCGGTGAAGAAGTGGGACTCGATCGTAGTGCTGAACGAGTAGTCCTCGCGTAGCGTGCCATCAGGACCGAGAAACTTGGGCGTCTCGGGCATCGTTAGACCTCCTCATCCCCGATCTCGCTTCCGCTTCGGTCCGCGAGGATCTGAGGCGGCGCCAGGTACGCCGGTTTCCGCCCCGAGCGCGCCAAGCTCTCCCCCGCAGTCAGGGCCGGGAAGACTCCTGTTCCCTTGTCCCCGATCTGGGCGAGCACCTCGCCGTCCTGTACCAGCCGACTCACCACCCCAGGCACCGTGAAGACGATCGAGATGTTGATCGGCTGAGAGGACGCATTCTGGGCCACGATGTCGATCAGGAACGTCGTGGGGTCACCCGGCCGTGGGATCGTCCGCACGGACTGAATCGAGTAGAGACGCTCGCGGTTCGACACGCGCTGGTACTTCGCCTGGGCCGCTTGGTATCCCTGGAAGCGAACGAGGGCCGCACGGACATCCTCGTTGATGGCAGCCGCCGTTCCGCTGATCGCCTTCATGCCGATCATGGACTTCAGCTTCGTGCCGTACTGCCGGAAGTAGGGGTTGGTCCCCCTCGTCGTCAGCAGGATCTTCAGCGCTGCCTGATGCAACAGGTTCTCGTTGCGGATCATCAGCAGGCGGCCTTGCTCATCGAAGCGGTAGTCATTCTCGATGAGTTGCGCCTGGCACCGCAGACACCGCCACTGAGGCGTGGCGTAGGTCACCTTCAAGCGAGGGTTGCTGTAGATGGGGCTGTTGAAGCGCAGCCACTTCGTCTCGATCTGGTCCGGTGGGGCGTAGACGTGCCAGCCGGGGTAGATCATCCGACCCCTGGCCCCTTGCTGTAGACCGAAGCCCAGGGCAGACGTGGCACAACCCTCGACCTGCAAGCTCGACTCACGCCCCACCGCCGCCGTGTCGGTGAAGACGAGGAAACCGTTGACGTTCTCGACGATGATCGCTTCCGCCAGCGGTCGGAACAGCCGGATGAAGTCGTCTGTCTGCAGGCGCCTCCCGAACTCCGTCGCTGCCAGGTCGAGGCGCACGGATTCCGTGGACCCGTGGACAAGGAACTCTCCCTCACCCGGGAGGATATGAAAGGGGCCGGCGTCCCCTCCGCTGAGTTGGGCGGGCACGTACAGGCCGCCTTGGGGGACCACCACCTCGTCGTTGGCCAACACACGGATCAGCCCCAACCCCGCCACCGGCTGCCTCGTGGGCATCACCCGGCGGTTCTGCTGCAACGTCACAGGCTCCTCCATCGTGACGTGCGGGCAGCTATGGGCCAGTTGGAAGTCCGTGGTCATCGCGTCGCGGTTCCTCTACCTGGGGGGAGGCTATAGGCAAATCCACCAGTCACAGCATCAACTCCAAGATCGCCTCGGTCCCATCGGCATCGTCCTCGTAGGCCCACGAGGTGTTGTCGATGGCCGGGCTCGCCTCGGTGAAGTCGATGAACCCTGTGTCCGGGTCCCGGTAGAAGAAGATCTGGTCGAGGGTGTCCATCAACTCCTGGACGCGGTGCGTCCGCACGAACGCAGCCCCAGCCCCGACATCCTCTGTGGTCTCTCCTTCCCACAGGTCATCGAACTCGGTGAAGACCCCACCCCACGCCTCAGCGAGGGTGTGGTCCCTCTCCTGCTCCAGTTGCTCACGGAGATCACACAGCTTGATGATCTGCCACTCCAACCGGTGAAGCTTCTCGGCGATCTCCTGGTTGGCCCATCCGCGGATCTTCCGCATCCGGGCCGCGTTCAACGTCTCCGGGCTACCGTAAGGCTTCCGGCCCCCGATGCGGGCCGGCTGGTACTTCTTCAGGTTCAGGTAACCACCAGGGTCCGCCCCCCATGTCGTCTTGTCCGACCAGGTGTTGTCCGTCGCCAGCGGGCCGTCACGGTTGGCCGGAGCCCCGACACCACCACCAGGGAAAAGCTCCCAGCGAGTGGGCTCGCCGTCCTCGTTGACCTCGATCACCTGCGTCGTGCTCGGTTTGAGGAACATGGAGATGTCGAAGGGGTTTCCCCCGGTCACGATGTACGCCTGGATGAGCTTCTCCAGACTCGACCCGGGGGTGACCCAGAAGCCGATGCGTTGCTCGTTCGCTACCCGGGCCCCGGTGATCTCGTCCACCTCACCGTCGTAAGTCACCACCACATCGCCAATGCGTTTCAACTCAGCGTCGATGACCCGCAGCCGCTTCGGTACATCCCGCCGCTCACGAAGAAGCCAGCCACGGATACCGAGCCAGTATCCCGACCGGAAACGCGCGTAGCCGCCAAAGCTCGACATCGGTCCTCCCTACGTCGTCAGGCCGCCCTCGGGGAACAGCAGGTCAATCAGGAAGCCCATCGCCGGCAACGTCGGAATGACGACACACGCCCCACCCCCGTAAGCCGCGATGGAGTCCTGGGGCTTGTTACCGGCCCCGATGAAATCTGACGTCAGACCATCCGTCCCGTCGCTCAGCAGGAAGAGGATGTTCCCCTCGGGGATCTCCAGCAGGAGGATGGACTGGATCAGTGCCAGGATACGGCGAATGAGGTTCTGAAGCTCGACGATGCGGGCCTGGATGAACTCGATGAACGCCACGATGGCGTCCGTCACCGCCTTGATACCCTCCTTGATGCTGAGGACCCAATTCAGGATCGTCTGCAACACACGCTCGACAGGGGGCAACGTCCCCGGCCACCGGAAGCTGATCCACTCCGTGTCATCTGCCGGACGTTTGTCCGCCGCCGTGGCGATGTTGAGAACGATGCTCGCCTCCGTGTAGAGGACGCCACCCTCGAAGGCACGGAGAGCCCCTCGACAGGTCACGATGTTCCCACCCACCGGGGCCGAGGTGATGTCAGCCCGATCGCTGTAGAGGACCGGGAAGTCCTCCGTGGCGAAGTAAAGGTCCCCCGTGAAACGGAGGTTCTCGGCGTTCGGTCGTGGGGGTCGCCACGTCTGTCCGTCCTCGTCGATGCAACCCCCTGCGATGGCATCGTCAAGCTGTTGCTGGAGCTTGGCTGCCCGACGCTGCTGCGTAGCCCCCTCGCGGTTCAGGCGCTCGATGGTCCGCTCCGTCTCCTCGATAGGCACCGGCCACTGTTGCCGCACGAGGGGAGCCTGCTGCGTGTAGGTCAGGTACTCTCCGCTCCATCCCTGGAAGATGTCGTTGCCACCGTTGCGGAACAACCCCCGGTAGAACAGGTCGTCCCCGGCGTAGATGGCGCGGAGATTCGTGCAAACGCCGTACTTCTCGTCGATGCCGACGTCACCCTCGGCATAGAGACTTTCGAGGATAGTGGCCTCGGGGAAGGAGGCCCCCTCGTACTGCCCGTTGAGGTCACTCCACTTGAAGGTACGGAGGTTCTCGCTGTTCTCGACCACCAGAGCTTCGAGAGAGGGGGCCAGCGGCCCCGATCGCTCCAGAAGCTCCTGAGCCAGTGCCATGCACCCCTCGTAGATGAGGCGTCGACCCTCGGGGATGGAGAGGTCACGGGCGAAGAACTGGCTCGGCTTGTCCACCGCCAGGGCACGGGCCACCATGTCCTTCGCGGACTCCAGGTTCGTGGCCTCGCCTGCCGTGTTGGGAGCCTTTGGGTAGGCTGTGAAGTTCCGCTCGATGTTGTCGCAGGCTACGGACGTGCTGTCGCCAACGGTGTACCAATCCTTCTGCTCGTCGGAGAGGTCACCGTCATTCTCGATGCTGTCGAGGTCACTGCGACTCAACACCGCAATCGCCAGGGCCGTTGCCAGCGATTGGAGATACTCCGCCGTCTGCGTGGACGCCGGCACCGCCATCGTGAAGGGCTGCGAGACGGGCCCCTTCGACTGAGGCATCACCCCCGACGACGCCTTCAAACGAACGCGAGGCTCTGTCGGGTTGTCAAGCTCCGTCCCGTCGAACTCGTAGACATACCCGAAGGTGTCCTCGCCAGGGTCTCCGCCGTCTGCGATGGCTTGATCGATGGCTGAGACACGGACGTAGACAACGCCCGGCAGGCCGTCGTCCTCCAAGGTCACCTGCCCGTTGCTCTCCTCGATGGTGATCTTGTGCGGCAACTCGTCCAGCGGGATGGTGATGCCGTAGGGCTGCCCCGGGATCGTTGGATTCTGGGCATTGACGCGGTGAATCCACGAGCGCTGGAGGTAGTAGGTGCCGTCATCCGCCTTCAACTGATCCACGGGGATGGGGTAGGGGTCGGCCCCTGGATAGAGGCTGTAGTAGCGGCGGGCCCCGTCACCCAGGTTCCCCTCCGAATCCACGTTGTCGTTCCACCCGAGCTTGGCGCTGGGCTCGAAGCTCAGTTGATCGGCACCCCCGTAGAGGACGAAGGGCTGTTCGCCCGTTGCATCCATCACGTTGCCAGCCTGACGCCCCTCCACCGAGGCGTCGTCGCTGCCTTCAGTCTTCGTGGGGTCGCTCGGGGCTGCCCGGTCGAAATAGAAAGGCAGGCCACCTTCCAGGGTGGAGACCTCGATGAGGAATCCTGCCGGGGGCGGCAACGGAACCGTGACTCCCAGCGGCGTGGGGAGAGGGGTACTGATCTCCCACTGGATGTTGGCGACCCGAGGGGGCTCCCCCGTGAAGCCGGAATTCCCCAAGGTGTTGAACAGGGTGTCGAGTTCGTAGGGCTGGACCCCCTCCGCCCCGTAGGCGGCGTTGATGTTGATACACTGCGGGAGAGGGACCGCCGTCAGGCTCACATTGAACAGGCTGATGAACTGCTGCACCATCCGGATGAGTTCGTAGATGGCCGTGAGGTCCACCGAGGTGTAGATGAAGATCCCGAGGACCTTCGTGCGAGGGGAGACATCTGGACGCAGCGGGTCCTGGTAGTCCGTCAAGCGCCCTGTCATCCGACGCTCAAACGCCTGGAAGCCACCCAACAGGTCACCGAAGGGGTAGTTCATCAAACCCCAATCACCCGTCAGGTATATCCCCATCTGTTGGAGGTCCCGGATAAACGCCTCGATCTCGTCGATGATCAACTGAATCAGGGCTTCGATGGGGTCGATGAAAGCGACGAGGAACGCCTTGATCATCTCCAGGATGGTGACGGCGATCTCCAGGATCGAGAGGATCAGGTTCCCGATGGTGTCGAAGATCGAGCCCAGATCGATCAGTCCCTCCGGCCATTCCCACAGGGCTCCCTGATGCCAACTTCCAAGTACCGCGTCCGCCACGACTCAGATCCCCCCACCGTGCCGGAGCCGGTTCAACGTCTCTTGCGCCTGGGCCAGGCTTTTCTTGTCTTCTTCGAGTTGAGCTTCCAACAGGTCCTTCACCTTGGACAGAAGCTCTGCCTGGCGGTCGGCGAAGGCGGGCTTGACGGTCCTCGCCTCCATGTCGTGCCACCCCCCGGCCTTCACGCCACGGCGTTCAAGCTCGGCCAGCAGTTCCTCGTAGCTGGTGATCTCGGTCATGTGTTCGCCTTCTGCTGCAACAGGATCTCCTCGCGTTCTTCGAGTCGCTTGGGAAGCTCAGCGTCGAACACGCGGATCTGGGCCAGGGTCCCCTCCGTCCGATGGGCCCGGTAGCGGACCCAGGCGAACCGGAGATCCCGGAAGCGGTCTCGGATATCGAGGGCGATATCCACGTAGTCCGGCAACACCGGCCGCACGCTGGACCCGATACTCGGGCCTGGCATCAAGCCGGTGGTGTCGGTGTAGGCCGTGTAGGGCACGTCACCGACGCCCGTCTTCCTCATCCCCACGCCCGAGGCGGCGGCGGTGAGGCTGTCCAAGTTGCTGTCCTTGATCCAGAACCGGCGGTCGGTCACTCCCAGACAGTCGGTGTCGTTGGAGTAGGGCACCACATCCACACGCCCGGTGAGGTCGTAGAGCAAGGCGTTGTGGTAGACACCGAGACCGCTCTGCGGAAGCGTCGGCACCCCGAGGTTGCGCCCGTGGAGGTCCCGTTGGAAGACGAAGTAGGACCCCTCCTTACCCCCCAGCAACGGCTGACGGAACTGCTCGATGAGCGAGAGCGTGCGCTCCCGATTCATCAGCACGAACTCGATGGCCTCGTCGCTGAACAACGTGGACGGCCGGATGACCTTGAAGCCGAAGGGTCGGATGGAGAAGTCGTTGACCGCGAAGCTGTCCGAGAAGCCGGGAACCGGGGTTCCGTCGTTGTCGATACCCGCATACTGCGTCGGTCGGAGGTCCATTTGTCCCTCCTGACCATCATCCACGGAGGTCTCCGTGAAGGGGGGCTGATTGATGACGCTGGCGTGGATCGTCGGGTAGACGGTGTACCCCAGGTCCGACAGGTACGCCGGGTTGTTGGGGAACTTCACGTCCTCGCGGTACTCCGAGCCCTGTGACGTCAGGTTCCCCTCGAAGTCCCCGGTGTAGCCTGCCGAGACCCGCAGGTGGTCTGTGAGGACCTCCTCAACGCGGTAGAAGCCCCGGTTGTCGTCCAGCGTGTCCGTCAGACCTGCCGTGTAGATCGAGGTCCCTGTCACACCCACGCCTGGACGATCGATGATGCCATCGTCACCGAAGGGCCGCACACCTTCCTCCGGAGGGGAGGTAGCAGCACCGGGTCCCCGCACTTCGCCCGCCGGGTCGACCAACACGATGTCGCCTTCCTGGACACCCCTCTCTGTGAAGGGGGTGAGATCGCGATCGTCGTACAGCAGGTTGGCGTAGTCCTCCCAGAAGCCGTTTCCTGTGGGCGGGACATAAGGAATCGCCGGCACGTAGCCACCCGTCTGGGTGGCATAGTCAGGCACCGTCTCCGTCACCACCTGATCGGTCATCAGGTCGAGAAGCTGTGCGTTCGACTGCTCGTGAGGCACCGGGGCCTGCTTGATGTAGATCTCGAAGGTGAAGCGGGCGTCCCCCGGGCTCGCCAGGAAATCTGCATAGGTAATCCCCGGAGGCGCCAAGGCAAGGGTGTGGTCATTGGTGACCCCCTGGATCACCACCTCATCCACGAGGTCACCGTTGTCCAGCAACCGGAAGACATCGCCGTTGTTGATGCCCACATCCGGGCTCGTGAACGGCCCCATCTGCGTGCCGTTGTTCCCCGTGCTGCCATCCGGCGGCCAGGCGAAGTTCTGGGCCTCGACCAGGCCGATCTGCTTGTCCGTCTGCGAGTAGCCAGTCGTCTTCCCTCGACGGATCTCGTAGGCGTAACGCAGCGGGGTGAAGTTATCCCCCACTTCTTCGAGGATGTCGTGGAAGCGACGGATGCGCCGAACCTGGATCTCGACGATCTCATCGTAGCCCCCAAAGCGGAAGCCCAACGCAGCCAGGTCCACCGGATCGGTGAGGCGGTCCACCAACCGTTGTGCGCCGATGGGGAGGTTGTCGAGTTCGGCCTTGTTCAACGCGGGCAGTGGGAAGGAAGGCTCTGTCCAGATGCCCGCAGCCATCCACAGGCCGTTCGTATCCACGTCGTCATAGACGTTGGTGGGCGCCAAGGCCGTGAACGTCGCCGACGTCGAGACGTTGTCACCCGGCAGCAGACAGGTTGCCCCCTGTGCCCACTGGCGGATCGTTGTCCACACGTTGGCGACGCCGTAGACCGTGGCCCAAGCCGAGAGATCCAGCAGCACCGGAACGTGATCGAACACTGCATCCTCGACGTCCGGTACGAACACGTCGCTGGAGTTCACCGTGCCAGCATGGACCTGCAGTGCCTCGGGAGTAGGTGCTCCCGAGGACTCCTCGATGTCGTACACCGTGGCAGCACCACCGTAGTAGGCGCTGTCGTAGACGAACTCCTGTAGCTCGCTGGGGTTGGTGGCTCCAGCAGGCGTCGTCACTGTCACCCCAGCGAAGCCGTGAGCCGAGACCTGCGTCCCTGTGATGTCATCACGGAAGCCCACCGCATTGTTCGCAGGCAGGCTGCTGTTCTGGTCGCCGTTGATGCGGAGGGCGAAGTACACCATCCCCGAGACCGTCATGCCATCCGACAGCAGGTCCCAGAAGTCCGTCCCCTCACTGCCCGCCGGGATGGTCGTGCCATCCGCCCTGCGGTACTCCCCCGCCCCGGTGTTCACGGCCAGCGTGAAGCGCAAGTTCACGGTGTCGATGCTGGTGTACTCGGCGCTCACCACCTCGGAGTCCACACCATCGAGGGTGGTGATGCAGTAGAGGCGCCCAGGAGCCGCCGGGAACGCATGGTTCGTCGGCGAGAGTCCTGTCAACTCCTCCTCGAACAAGTCCGTCACACGGATCTGCCGGGCACCTTCGTCGATGGAGGGGTTGCCCACCTCGGCGTTGGCGATCTGCGGGAAGGCGATGTCAGCCCAATCGTTGCGACCCCCCGCCGTCGTGCTCAGCGTCAACGCCCGGAGGCGGTCGCCGCCCAATAGAGGCCCAGGAGCGTGGATGGGAGTGTTGTCCTGCACCCCATGGCGCACCAGGTAGGTTCCGGCCTTGATGGTGCCCGTCACCGACGAGCCTGTGCGAACCTCGATGACATCTCCAGCGACGACCTTGGTGATGGCCCCACCGTAGGGAAGGCCGCCCGAGGTGTCGATGTTGGAGAAGCGATTGCTCTCACCGTCCCGGATGAGGGAGACCCCTGTACAGATGGTCCCCAGGTCGCCAACGACAAGTTCGGTCTCGTCCTTCTCCGAGGACGGGATGAGCGAGAAGCGGAGGTTGCTGTCGAGGCACGAGATGTTGCCAGCTTCATGGACGATCGTCACTACCGGAGCGGTGTACGCATGGCCCGGATTCAGTACGTTGACCGCCGTAACGACACCCGCCGTAACGACAGCCTCGGCCTCGGCGCTGATGCCCGTGGGGTCCGTGATGAACACCCTGGCGATGCCGCGGTCGTACCCTGAGCCGCCGTAGGTCACCGCGATGGCCGTGATCTGACCACCCACTAGCGTGGGAGAGGCCGTCGCCGTGTCCGCTGTGGGGGCCTCATACCCCTCGAAGGACATCACACGGACAGCCCCGCGCTCGTCGCCCGCACCGGAAACCGTGGCGTCCTCCCACACCCCGATGCCCTCTGTGGTTCCCTGCAGCCACAACTCCAGTTGTGAGGGGTCGCGCTGAAGGAAGGTCAAGGGGAAGGGAAGGCCGACGCCAATACCACTGCTGTCCCCGTTGACCCATTTGTTCACGTCGCTGAGGGAACCCGCCCCCTCGACCGTGACCCCATGGACCACGAGGTTGCAGCCGATCTCCTGGAAGCCGACGGGGTGTCGAGTGCCCCGAGGAAGGGCCGTTCGACAATCCACCACCTCGATGAAGGTCAGGCGATCCGAGTCGATGTACGCTGTATCGGAGAAAGCCGTACCACCCCCGAGAGTCGTGACGGAGATGGTGAAGTCGTAGCCGTAGTCCGTGCTCCAGATGCCAGCGGCGTTGGTGCTCGGGATCTCGGGGTGCGTCGAGAGATCGATGGGCTCGTTGCCCGGGGCGTAGCCGTCATACTTGAACGACCGGAAGTCGAGGTCGGCCGAGTTCGGGTTGTTCTCACCGGCCGAGACCGTTGTGCCGGGCACCGTGTTCGTCGAGCCGTCCGCGTAGACCGCCCGGATCTGGCCCTGGAACAGGATGATCGTGAGTACGATGTCACCAGGTTCAACCGTGATGGGGCCGACGAAGGGCTCCCGAGCGAACAGTCGGATGATGACCGCGTTTCCAGGGTCCGCCGCGAAGATGCGGTTGAGGCCACCGATACCCGCCACACCTCCACCATCGTTGAGACGGATCTGCCCCAGGTCCGAGAAGTCCAACCACGTCTCCTGCGTGGTGGTGTCCTCATAGATACGGCAGCCGATGCCCAGGGGGGGTGGGGGCTGCGGATTCGGTGTGAAGTAGGTCAGGGCGTTGTTGAAGTCGTACTGGATCGGGTCCCCTTGGGCCGTCTGCGTGATGAACCGGGGAACCTCGACGAGACTGTAGCTGTCCGTGGCGTCTCGCTGCACACGACCCACCGAAAGGAAGCCCTGCGATCCTGTGGGGAGGATCGTGGGACTGCCGTACTCCATGAGCAACAGGTCGTACTGCTCGACGTCTCCCACCCCCAAGGCGGCCGGGTTGAAGGTCGCCGGGTCGTGACGACTGGTCGTGATGAGCGTAGCCGGCGGGAGAGGGGGCACGCCGCCCAAGGCATCCTGGATCAGACCATCGGAACCCCGCACCTCGTCGGGGTAGACGTACTGCGTCCCGTCGGCGCTCTTGATCGTGAGGAGGTCCGAGATGCCCACCGTGATCGCCGAGAGGCGGTCTATCTCCGTGTTCGTCACGGCCACGTAGGGGATCTGGAAGTCCCCGGTGTCGTCCTTCGCCTCGCCCAGCAGACATGGCAACTGCAATGGGTCTATCGACTCGTTCGTGAAGTTGCACAGCGCCTGCAACTCGCTCATGGGGAGCGGAGGGTTCTGGCCAAAGAACTTCTGCAGGTCGAAGGGGATGTTGTCCGCCCCACCAGGCAGCGAGAGGTCACGAAGGACGCCTAGCTTGTTCCGGATGGCCACGTCCATGCCGCGGCGGTACTGCGGCATCCCCAGACGCATCCGTAGCTCGTCCTCCTCCGTCGGCGGTGAGTCCGTCTCGGCCGGCGTGAAGGCGGGTGGGATGACGTACAACGTATCCCCCTGCTCCAGTGACATCACCGGGCCGCTGTTGATGTCGGTCAGCCGCAGGATCTCCGTCGAGTCGCTGATGGGCACGTCGGTGGGAGGGGCACCCGGCCCACCACTCGCCAGGCTCTTGAAGGTGACGATGCACCCGTACAGCACCTCGTTGACATAGATGCCGGGCAAGCCGTCCCCGACGGGCATCGAGCCGCTCTTGTAGGCGATGGGGTACGTCACGCCTGTCGGCTGCCCGACCTGAAGCTGCTGGTTGTCCGGGAAGTCCGACCAGGCCGGTGTCCGAAGCTCAGGGTCTCCTGTTGTCAGGTCGTAGAGGTCCCCACCCTGGGCGATGAAACGGTCCGTGTCGGGGAATCCTGTCCCTGGATCGATCGGGAACTCGCTCAGAGGCAGCAGCGACACGATCGCACAGGGGTCGGTAACCGCCGGGGAGCCGGGGAAGAGAGCCTCGGCCTCGATACCCGTGGGGAAGTACCGCCAGACACGACCTCGGGCCAGGCGCCGCTGGACCAGGATGTTCCGGATCTGCGTGATCGGCCCGATGACCGGGTTGCTGATGCTCGCAATGTCCGTCCGGTAGGTCGAGGCGAACTGCGGAGGGGTGTAGCCCTCCTCCCACGAGAAGGACGGTCGCGAGATCGGCGTGAGGAAAGAGTAGCGGCCCGCCCACGCCGAGCGGTCTACCCCGAGGGTCCGAGAGGACGGGTCTGCGTTGATCCCCGGGTAGGTGAGGAAGAAGGCGTTGGTCCGCTCCGGGAACAACCGAGAAAAGGGCTGGGGCTCCCACATCGACTCGAAGGTGCCGAAGGGCTGGAAGACCGGGCCCAAGGCCGGATTCCAGTCGAGCTTCGGACGAGCGGGTCCTGTCAACAGCCGGTCGTCGATGTCGTTCTGGATCAGCCGCTTCTGGTACTCGAACAACCTCCCGAGGGTGAAGGGGTCCATCGGCACCCCCTCCATCACCGCGTCCAGGATCACAGCCGTCAGCGGGTCGAGGAGAGGGTCCGTCTCCAGTACCGGCATCTCGAAGCCGACGTTGGACGACTGCATCACCTCGCTCCAGATGAAGCGGGGGTTGAGCAAGCCACTGATTGCGTCCTCGTACCCCGGCGGGACGTAGTCCTTGCCCTTGCCGATGTAGAAGCGGAACTTACCATCCCGGTCGCCGACGATGCTCCCGTCGATGGCTTCCTTGATTTGCTCGAAGGCCACGACTGCATCGTTGTAGAAACTGAGGAACAGGCGGGCTGCCCGGTCGAGGTCGGTCAGGTCACCTCGCTCCGTGGTGAGACTCGCAAGCCCCGCATCCGGAGGCGTCGAGGCACCCGAGGTCAGCAACGGACCCTGACCTCCCTGCCCACTGGTCACATCGCCGATGATCTCCGTGGCGGCCTCGAAAGCATACTCCTGCAGCGGCACCACTCGGGCGAAGAAGCTGTCGGGGTTGTAGAAGCTGTAGGTCGCCTGCAGCAAGCCGCCGAGGAGGCCGTTCTCCTCGCTGGGCACCGTGTTGAAACGGTAGCGAGCGGTGTACCTGGGGATGCGGAGCGTCCCCTTGTCGTACTCCGGTTGCAGTAGACCAACCTTCGTGTAGCGGAAGTAGAGCTTCTGCACAGGAGCCAGAGGAGCCTGGATGGGCTCCAGCAGCGAGATGTTCCCGGTGTCCGCATCGGCCACGTACTCCACCGAAGGAACCAGCGTGCGTCCCGGAAGCTCGTTGCCGTCCTCATCCGTCTCACCGAACAGGACAAGCTCGGTCCCCTCGGTGGCGAGGAAGGGGCTGACCCCCAAGAAGTTCCGAGGCTGCGGGGGGTACATCGGTCGGACGCTGAGCTTGATCGCGTCCCCGTTCTCCATCGAAAAGCCCTGGGGGAAGGGCGATGTGAACGTCACCGTCGTCTTGAAGCCGTCCTCGCTGATACTCGCATCGGCGATGATGAAGGGGTAGCCACCCACTTCCATGAGGTGCCCAGCCACGGCGAACTTCATCAGGTTCCCCTGGAAGTCGATGCTGAACCCTCCTCGGTTCACCGGCTCCCAATCCAGGTCACCACCAAGGGTCGCGTCACTCAACGGCAGCAGGAAGCCCGCAGGTGCGTCGGGGATGGCTACGGGGTTGTCCGGGTCCACCTCGGTGGTCACGGGGATGTCGGTGATCAGAGTCAGGACATCGTTGCCGGGGGCGCGACTTCCTGCCTCCACAACCGGGGCCGGGAAGATGGTCACGGTCGTTTGATCTGCGCTGCTGTCGTAGGTGGACGACTTGATGTACGTCGGGAACGCCCCGAGGCGCATCATGCGACCCGGCTCCATGTCCCCTCGACGGTCGGTATCCAGGAGGAAGGTGTCCTGGTTGGCCTCCAGGAAGAACGGCGGCCGGTAAGCGGGGAAGACGGCCGACGAGTACGCCTTCTCCCCACCGAAGGCATTGATCACGGCGTAACTGACCCGGACCTCGTCTGTCGTCTGCAGGTCCGTCTTGAAGTGGATCGTGAAGTCCTCGTAGTCGATAGTGAGGTCATCGACGCCGAAGTTCTGCATGTAGCCGTTGACCCAGATTGTCGGCTCGACCTCGGTGAACACCGTTCGACGGAAGCCGCTGCCATCCGGTGGGTTGAACGAGTAGACCTTGCTCTCGACCCGTGTCGCCATCTCCCCGTTGATGTAGACGGGGAGGTAGGTCAGCACCTCGATGTCGTTACCGTCACCGTCCTTCGCCTTGTGGCCCGTGAGGTCGGCCTTGAAGAAGTCCACCTCGACAACCTGACGTTCACGCAGAGGCCGCATGAAGGCAAACGCACTCGCCAGGGGGCTGAACGCCACGTCCTTGCGAGCCTCCGTCACCATCTGCTCGACGAAGTAGACCTCTTGGCCCGTGTGGGCGATGAGATCGGCCTCACTGAGGTTCAGCAAACCAGTGGCCGGGTCGTACTCGGCCACCCCCTCGACCAGCTTGGCAGCGTCGAGGAAGGAAGCGACCCACAACACCTCGGCCTGATCGTAGTCACTCAGGACCTCTGAGCCGAAGCGAAGCTCGCCCGTGCTGATGAGGTACTCGATAGCCCCCGGCGGGAAGGGATCGGTGAACTGCGTGACTGCCGTGAGCCCGCTGCCAGGGGTGAACACCTCTGTCCCTAGCTGGATGAAGAACGCCTGATCCTCGTAGCGCGTGTGCTCAGGGTCGCTCTCCGTGGCCCCCGGCAGGAACAGCGAGTCATTGGCGATGGTGCCAAGCTCCTTCCGACCGAGACCGGTGAGGCTGGCGGTGTTCGTCGCCGTCGCGTGCTCAATGCCGAATCGGAGGCTGATCTCACGGCCTGACTGCAAGGCGTCCGTCATCACCGCCTGCAAGCGGTTCGCCGTCTGGGCTGCCGGGTCCGCCGGAGTTTCGCCAAGTGGGCTGAGGACCCGGATATGGAAAGGCTCCTCGGGGAGATGATTGAACTCCTCGAACAGGACATCGGCGACGATGGCGGGGTCGTACACCTCGTCGGTGAAACCCTTGTAGAGGTCCCACGAGGCGAATCGTTCACCGCTGCCCCAGAGGAAGGGAGGGGACACGATGAGGGTGGTGGGGCTCACCACCTGCTGGACGATGTAGCTCCCGGTCGCGTCCCCGGACGGGATCTTCAACCGATAGCCAGGCTCGATGCCCAGGTTCTCGAAGTTCTCGTCCCCCTGGAAGTCATTGATGAACACGTTGCTGCCAGCGCCCCACGAACCACGAGAGCCCGAAGCAACCAGACCCCCCACCTGTTCGGTGAGCAACGCGATCCCCGGGACGCCGCCGTTGATCAGCGTGTACTGATCGGTGGTCAGTCGCTGGAAGCTCCCCCCTTCCGAGACGAACAGGCCCATATCGGGGTCGGGTTGTGCCCCCAGCAATGAGTCCTCGATGACGTTGACCTGCCCCAAGGTGAGGTCTCGTCTCGGCTGCTCGATTGCCTGGATGGTGTTGCTCTCATCGAGCCAAGCGAAGTACCCCTCACCGAAACGGTAGAGAACATCCGTGGGGTTGTAGAGGTAGCGGTTGTCGATGGCAACGGTCGGCCCGTTCTGCACCAGCGTCGTGATCTGGAAGAACACGTTGTCGTCGTAGCCAGGGACGTCTTGCAGTGGTGGGTAGTCCAGGAGAACCAACGCCTGGGCCTGGATGCCCGAATCCGGAGACAGTTGCAGATCCTCGACGCGGTAGCGCTCCTGGAAGTCCGCGTAGGGCTCGCTACGGTCCAGGTTCAAGGGGCTGCGATTGAGGCCGAAGGTGAGGCCGCTGTCCGACAGCCAGTTGTCCTGCCCACCCACTGCACGCCAACCGGGAAGGACCCCAAGAGCTTCACACGCCGAGAGGTCCTTGACGTTGTTCTTGCCGAAGCCGATCTCGATGGAGGTCGCAGCCTGGAGGACAAGGTGACCCCCCGACTGTGAGACCGCGTTGGCTGGCAACACAGGCACGGTGTTGGCCTGGATGTCCGCCACGACCTCGTCGATGGAGAACGTTCCTGCCGTCGCTGTCCATTCATGCGCCGGGAGGACGCCATCGATCGCGAAGACAAGCGTCTCCCCCCCGTCGAAAGTGAACTCGTCTCGGATGCGGCCCACCACCCGAGCCGTGTTGGTATAGGTCGCCGGTCGGAACCACGCCTGCTGGAAGTACACCTCGTTGTTGGTGCCGAGGTCACGGATGGCCTTGAAGTTGAGCTTCACTGCCGAGCCGAGGGTGAGGTTCGTCAGCAACGTCGCTTCACGGGCGACCTTCGCCTTGCCCCCCTTCACCCCCAGGGAGAGCCCCGGGAGGTCCTCGGTGCGGGGAACCGTCAACAGGAACTCGACCGCCCCCTTGTAAGAGAACATGAAGGTGTCGCCGACGTACACGCTCTCGACACCCGGCGGGTAGAAGTAGACGTGCCGCACGAGCCCTGTCGTCTGATCGACAGAGTTGTTACCACCCGGCCGGACGCCTGGGACACTTGTGGCGATGCGAGGCTCGGCTCCTGTCCAGTCCGGCACATGCAAGATGCCCGAAGTCCCCAACCCGTTGGCCTCGAAGGGGTCCGCCACCGGGACGAACGCCTTGTCCTCGTCCCGGATGCCCACGATGGGGTCGCCGTCCTCGTCCTCCAGGGGCACAGGCTGCCGGAGGGGTTGTGGCTGCTCGTTGAGGGCCACCCCGTCAAAGTTGACCTGGGCACCGAGGTACTGCGGGTCGTAGAGGGGATTGTCCGGGTCCGCCTTCCCGACCAGGTCTTCGCTGAGCTTCAACTTGCCGGTGGACATCGACACCCCCACCTCCGTCACGGAGGGGGTCACAGTGTCGAGGTCCGTGTCGCTTTCCACGAGAATGGGCGTGAGGAAGCGCCTCGTCCCTACTCGGATGAAGACATGCTGACCAATGGTGGGTGGAGGTGTGATGAACAAGGGGTTGCGATCCGCATCGCGGAGAGCACCCACTCCCCCCGTCGCCTCGGCGTCAAAACTCCGGTGGGAGTACCACACCATCTGGCCGGCGTACTCCTGGATGAACGAAGGGTTCCACTGGACCGCCCCGCTCGTCAGCCCAACCACACCCGCTTCGGGAGCCCCACTACTGGAGAAGGAGTAGCTCCCCACATCCCCGTCATCCACCACCAGCAGGCCGGAGAACGGAGCGACCAGTACATCGTTGTTCTCGGCAACAGGGAGGGAGCCGCTGTCGGGCACGCGACCCAGGCGCACCATCGCATAGCGATCCCCGTTGCCAGCCGTGCCGGGGAGATAGTCCCCCACACCCACCCCTGTCGGGCGGGGTGAGAGGACGTAGGTGCCGTCGAAGCTGAGAGGCCCAAGGTCCTTGACGGGCCCTCCCTTGTAGGGACGCCACTGTTGCCGGCCAGCATCCCAGCCGAAGCGTGTCTCGTAGGGGTCGTTCCGCGTCCACCAAAAGCGAGAAGCCGCGACCCAATACTCGACCTTCGTGACGCGGTCACCCCGTTCATTGGAGAAGGCCCCGTTGAAGTCCGCAACGAGCACGGGGCTGCTGACCTCGATGAGACCCGAGTCCGGGTCCACGCTCTTGAAGTCCACCGCGTCGATGGTCGTGACCGCCAACGTGCCCCCGTTGCGAACGCGGATCTCCTTGATAGCGGCGATGCTGTTGCCACCGTTGTCGGTGACGATGACCTTGTTCGTGCCGTCCTCGAAGTAGCCGGCCGACGCCGGGATCTTCTGGACCGGGTCCGTACCGATGGGAATCGTGCCGGTGCCGTCCTCGCTGAGCCAGTCGTCGTTCGAGGTGTCGATGCGAGCGATCTGCGAGGAGTTCGCAGCCCAGATCATGTACTCGGTCGTCCCCTCAACCGGGCTGTTGAGGATGGCCGTGCGGTAGTGATCGGCGTCGGCGTCCACCAGGTCAGGGGCGTAACCGTTGCTACTGGTCAGGTCGAACGTCGGGGGCAGCGGCTTGACGTCACGGACCACACCGCTCTGCGCCCGACCCGTCGTCGTCGCGTTGGCGTTGGCCGTCCGTGCGCCCCGGATGACGGAGCCCGAGAAATCGAATGCCATTCAGATCACCTGTCCGCTGCTGGTCCCCACCGAAGGTGTAGGACTCACACTGCCTGCAACCACGCCGATGCCCGTTCCCAGAAGAAGCTGTCCTGCCACGCCGATCGAGATCCCCCGGGCCACCGTAGAAGCCGCCGGCCCAGACCCTCCCAGGATGGGCACCAGCACCGCCATCAGTTGGGAGGCCAGAGTCGCAGCGTTGGCCACCGTAACCTTGGAGGCATCCGTCCCCACCCCGACACCCGCCGAAGGGCCGGTGTAGCCCCCCGTCGCCGTGAAAGCGGTCGAGATGGCGGAGGAGATCGCCGTGGCCACCCGGGACGACTGTGGGCCGGTGACCCCCGCTGCCAGGAAGCCTGCTTGCATCACCTGCGGGGCTGGCGGCACGATGAGCTTTCCGGTCACATTCCCGGCCCCCGCGGTGCCTGTCGTCACCCCTGTCAACCGCACGTTCGTCGGGGTCACCGTCCAGTTGTAGATCGCGGTGCTCAACGCCGCAGCAAACCTCGACATCGCCGTCCCTGTCAGCCCGAGGGCTGGGTCGATGACGCTGAACGCCGCCGTGAAGTTGGGAGGGCTGATCGGCACTAGGTCACCATCGGTCCGAGGACGTGCCCCGCGCTTCCCATGTTTCCATTGATGGGGGACGAGAGGGGTTGCCCGTTGAGGGGATCGATGTCCCCACCACTGACAATACCGCCGGCCGTGCCGTTGGCCCCGAGGGTCACCATCGTTCCGCTAACAAGAGCGGACCCGTTGCTACTCACCGTGACCGACGCAGAGCCCTTCAACGAAGCAGCCCCTGCCTTGGCCTCGATGTTCGCCACGCCGGCCGCCACGCTGACCTGGAAGCCGTCCGGTGAGAGGGTCGCCTCGTTCTGGAGGGAGCGAGCCTTCCACGTCCCCCCCTCCGTCTCGTAGGTCATGTCCCCCACCAGCATGGACGTGGTGTGGTTGCCGATGTTGAAGACTTCCTCGCGACTGCCCGTCTGGTAGGTCGCCTTGTCCACCGTCTGCGTTGTGGGAGCGATGGTCGAGAACGTCGTCTCCCGCAAGGGGTACGTCGAGGGGAGGTTGTCCTTCGGCCCGGAGAAGTTCTCGATCGCCTTGCCGGTGACGGAAAGCTCGTACTGCTTACCGCTGACCGCTACCCGATCTCCAGCACTCACCTGGACGTTGTTCGTTCCGTCAATGGTGACCTGCGACGCCGCCACCTTCGCCCGCTGCCCAGCCTGGACGTTGACCGAGGTGCCTCCCTCGATCTGCGTGGTGCTGTTGCCGCGGATCAGGACGCTCGGCTTATCGGCCGGGGAGCCCCCCTCCCCCGACGGAGAGATGGCCTGGGGGACCGTGTCGTCCTCGATCTGGCCACCCCCGTAGATGACAACACCTGCCGTCTCGGAACGGAAATCGAGGCCGTGGTTGTTCTTGTCCCCCTTCGAGGCGTGGTTGATACGGAAGGGCCCGTGGAACTGCAGGAACAGTTGACCGCCCAGAGCGATGCGGGCGTTCCCCGCTGTCGCCAGTTGCAGGCTGTCCTCTCCCTCGGGGCCTCCCAGGTAGGCCCGCAGTCTCCCATCCTTCGTAAAGGACGTCATCGAGCCGGAGCCCCAGCCCTCCATAGGGGGCCGGACACGGAGCAGCGATGCGGCCTGGGTCCGGGTATCCAGCCGCGGCGAGAGACGAGGGTTCGCCTCCACCACGTTGCTCTCCAGGTTCTTGAAGGTGAAGACATCCAGACCTAGTGGCAGCCCGTATTGCGTGCGCCCCGCTTCCGAGAAGGGATCATTCCCCACCACACTGCCCAACACCCACTCCATGAAGGGACGGTTGGGCGACATGTCCGTGGCCTTGGAGCCGTCCGGGGTATCGGGCAAACGGTCGGCGTCGAAGCCATCCGTCTCGTCCGTGACCGGCAACCTCCCATCTGAGGTGTGGGCCACCTCGACGCGGTACTCCGTCAACGTGGGAAGATCCGCCTCGTCAGCGACCGAGTTGGCGAAGTTCGGGCTGTAGGACACTCGGTACAGCGGTTTCCCCCCATAGACCGCCTCGGGCTCGTAACCGTCGGCCATGAAGCCCTGGCCATCCATGTAGAGGCCGCGGCGCAACAGGACGTAGGGATCGAGGTTGGCCCCCAAAGCGATGCCGGGAGAAGTGAGCCCTTCCCCGGTGGGGCGACGAGTCAGCAGTTCGGTGGGGGTGAGGGTGCCCGCTGCATAGAGGCTGTCGGGGAGGTCGTCGACCGGGATGGGGTCGCCGTTCTCGTCCACCTGCGTCGGCGAATCCCATGAGGAGCCATCCGAGACCATCTGCGTCTGCAACATGGCCGCGTCCCGCTGCACCATGCCGGCATAGACCCGAGCCCCCGCCATCGCATGGAACTGCTGGAGGGTCCGCAGCACGAGGGCCTGATCCTGGTCCCGCAGTCGGATCTCGTTCCCCCGACGGTTGGCGATCGTCACCCCCTCGTCGAGGAAGATGTCAGAGCCCTGAGCCGAGCTTGCGACGATGTTCCCTGGCCGCATGTGGGGGAGCTTGTGGCGTTGGCGCTGGTAGGCCCCCTCGATGAGAGCCGCGTTCTTCGGAGAGTAGTCCCACTCGCTATCCTCGAAGTCCTGCGTCGGCACCCAATCGTGACCAGTCCACACCCCGGGCACCGTCCAGGCCACGATGATCGGCAGCTTGGAGCCGACGGCATTCTGCCCCGCCCCGGTGCTCGACTGCGGAATCCAACCCACCACACAGACATCCCCTTGCCTGGGCATGGCACCGAAGAAGTGACGGGTGCCTGCCCCGGGGAACGTCATGGGGACCGGGACGTGTTGAAACTCCTGGGCCTCGCCACTGAGGGACCGCAGCGTGACCATGAACTCCTCGTAGTTGATCTCGACAACCTTGCAGAGCCCCAGGGCATAGGCGCTCGCCCCGAAGGACGGGTCCATCTGACGATGGGCGGCCTCCTTGCCGATGTCTCCTCGGATGGCACTGACCGAGACATCCCGGCCCATGGTGTCGTCAGGATGGGGCATCTCACGTCTCCTCGGTCGTGCTGGCGGCCTGCTGTGCAGCCCGCTCGGCATCCTGGGTCAGCGTCTCGTCCTTCAACTGTTGGAAGCTGTTTCGCACGCTGTCATCGAAGCGGTCGATGACTGCTTGAAACTCCTGGGCGGTGCTCGGCTGCCGGTTCTCCAGGGCCAGCCCACGCAACGCCGACTGCGACTGACGCCAGTCCGGCGTCTTCGACCCTTGCTCCAGTGTCTGGTAGACGGAGGGGATGTCGAGGATGGGCTCGCCCGAGGACGGGTCGAACTCCAGGTCCGCGTAGGCTTCCGCCTTACCGATGTCCTGCTGAGCCGCGATGTCCACGAAATCCGTGCTGAACGCCGGCAACGAGACATCAGCCTCCGCCCCCCGGTACTCCGAGGCGTAGGGGAGGGTGTCCTTCGAGAAGCCGAGGTCGGCCAACGAATAGGCGCTGTTCTCGATGGGGATCTTCTGCGTCCCGTCCCGAACCTGGTCGGCAAACCAGTTCATGAGGTTCACTTCAAGCTGCCCACCCGACATCTTCCCGAGGCCAAGGTCCAGGATCTGTTGAGAGGACAACGTGCCGGTGATGGCCTCCATCATGTTGTTGTGGGCATCCGCCGCGTTGACCTCGACGGTGGTGCTCACCGGAGAGCCGCCCTCATTCATCGGGTCACCGTCCGCGTCCGTCTTCGTGATGGTGGCGGTCTGGGCGCCCTTGATCACCGTATCGACGTAGGCTTCCACCGTCTCGCGGTCGATGGCACTCAGGGGGTCCGTCTTCAGCAGTTGGTCGAAGGGGTTGTTCGCCACGATATCGACCCCACGACCGTAACGGTACGCCCCGATGACCGTGTAGCCCTTCTCATCGCTGACCGGGAAGACCGGGCTGTAGCCCTCAACGGTCTTCTTCTGCATCTCTGTCTTGGACTGCTGCTTGGGCTTCGGTTGGGGTACGAGGTGTGTCATCTGGGCTTCGACAACATCGACGGCCACGACAGCCCCATTGATCGTGTCCTGGTAGCCCTGCCAGAAAGCCGCCACCATCGAGCGGGCCACGGCCTCCAACACGGTTCGGAAGTGTTTGAGGTCGTTCCCTCCCGAGGTGTCGATGTTGTAACGAACCGCGATGTCCTCGAAGGTGTCCTGCGACGTGGCCTGCTGGCCGTAAGGGAAGTACGACGAAGGCATCGCGAAGTTAGGGACCCCGCCGGGGGTGGCTGTCGTCGTGCCGCCGTTCTTCAAAGTGTTGAGAGGGGGCAACAGATTATCCGTGACAAAAGTGCCAACTGCTGTGTCCATGTACTCGCTGAGATTGCGCGTGTACTTGGTCGCGATGAGCCCCCGCCAGTTGTTCCACACGTTGTTCTGGATTCGGTTCTTCGTGGGGCGTCGCTTGCGGACCACCGCCGGCACCGTGACCTCCTGCCACCTCGTCTCCGTGTGTCGCATGAAGGAGATGTTCTGGATCGCCCCGGTGGGCACGGCCTGGAGGTCGCCATAGGCGTCCTTGACGTAGATACCCCGCTTCACCGCCCCGTCCTGGAACTCCAACGCCGTCTCGGGTGCAATGATGCCGGCCTCGGGGGACACGGTGTCGCGAAGGAAGACCTCACCCCCCGTGGGGAGATCCCCCGTGCTCGCCTTGCTGCCATCCTCCACCACGGCCCCGGTGTCGTCGAAATCGAAAGCCACCCCCTGGTGCTCCTCGTCCGGGTGGGCCTGAGAGTAGTAGCGGAAGAAACCGGGGATCTGGTCACAGGTGTACCGTGACTTCTGATTCGCCAAGAGGCTGAGGTAGTTCGCGCTGCTGTTGGGGTTCTCCCACCCCGACAGGGCGCTTCCAGACAGCCAGTTCTCTCCCCACTCTGCCAGTTCCTGAAGGAAGTTGATGGCTTCGGTGCTGGCCGAGATCTGCTGGTCGTCGGGGCCGGTAACCGTCGCCGTATCGACCGTCTGGATGCCCTGCTGGAGGTTGGCCTTGTCGATCTCCGTGGACACCTCACCCACAGCCCGCAAGTCGATGGCCTGCCCCTCCTGGTAGACACCCGACCCACGCTCCTGCTCGGGGTCGCTGATGTACAGCGAGACCTTCTTCCCTCCGAAAAGGTCCCCTTGGTACTGGTAGTAGCCCTGGCTGTCCGGTCCGGTGATCTCGTTCCGCATCTGCACGGCGTAGTAGAGCAACGCCCGGAGAGACTGTGTGTCCGTCAGGTCGGTGAAGTCGGCTCCCGCGATGAGTTCGAGGGGGTTCACCCCCTGCGGGTCAAGCGCCATCACCACGTTCGGGAATCCGACCATGCGGGCGTTGTTCTCGTCGTCGAGTACCTGCAAGGGCTTCGGCGGGTACGCGAGATTCTCCAGGTGGATCGTGTCGAGGCCGCCGTTCATGTCGGCGGTGTCTCCGGGGGCGAAGAACTTGGCCCGCTTGCCGGTCAACTGGAGGCTGGTGGTGCAACGCCCCCCGACCTGGTAGCTGTGGGAGAAGCTCGGGACGTAGTAGAAGGCATCCAGATACGGGATGTAGACGGGGTAGCCCGGCCGCATCTCTGGCCGTAACGGGATGTTGCAGCTTCCACTGCTCATCTCGATGTTCAACAGATCGAGCTTGTTGATGGCGGCGTAGAACATCCGGCGGGCGTCGTTGTAGTAGCTGATCTCCATGTCGCCAGGACGCCAGCCGAACTGCGCCACCAACCGGTAGTCCACGTAGAGGCCAGAGGCTCCCCACTCGCCCTCTGTGCCAGTCCCCTGGACATTCTCGAAGGTGTTTCCCTTGGCCGTGACGTAGGTGGCGATGGGTTCCTTCTCGGAGAAATTGATGTCGATGAGGTCGATGTCCTCGATGCGGTATACCCGGCTGGAGGACGTGTCCATGTTGTACATGTGCGGCTTGAAAACGAAATCACCGTCCATGTCCTGGAAGAACTCGAAGTTCGTCGCCTCACACACCTGCTGGGCAATGTCGAGCTTGCTCATGAACGCCGACTCGAACAGAGCCGGGGCGCCGAGGCTGCCGATGTCGTAGACGAAGGGCAACATCGAGAAGATGTTGAGTTCAACCTGGTCACCTTCCTCGAACAGCCCCGTCTGGCCCTCCCCCGCCGTCCCTGTCTGCTCCTGCTCAGCGGCTGCTTTCTCGTTGGTTGCCGTCTTGCGAGGGTCGAGGAGGTTCAACGCCTGGGCCGCAGACAGGATGTTGGTCGAGCCTTGATGTGCCCCGCCCTCCGAGGGGAACAATGCCTTTGCCTCATCCTTGCTGAGGCGTCCAAGGAACGCCGCCTGGGCCGAGTTGAACAACTGGCCGCTGATGCCATGGAGGCGCAGATTGTTCATCTGCGTCTGGAAGCGGCGACGCCAGTATTCGATGGCGATGGAGAACAGCGATGCCCCCTGGTAGCTCGCCGCGATGTTCGTCTTCTGACTGAACGTGGACGACAATCCTGCCGCCGAACCGGCCGTGTCGTGCCACAGCGAGTAGATGATCTCGTAGGGTGTCTTGTTCGTGTACCAGTTGCCGGTGTAGCTCGTCTTCAGACCCGAGTTCGCGACCTTGACGCCTCGGGCGGCGGCACTCGTCGAGACCTTGTGGTACTGCCAGAAGTGGAGCATCGAGGCACAGTTCATCTGGGCCGTCTGGAAACCCCCCGAGTAGCTGAACGAAACATCCGTCACCACGCCGTGGAAGACGTGGTAGTAGGGGTAGGACAGCAGGTCGTCCCACACCTGTTTGCTGTGCCACCCACGTCCCTCGAACTCGTTGCTCCCGCTCAGAGCTTCGTCCACATTGAGGGTGTTGAAGGTCTCGAAGCTCCCCCCTGTTGCCCCCATGGCATCCTCGCCGAAGCATTCGACACCAATGGGGACGCGGCTGTCGGAGCTTTGGGAGCGCTCCAGGTCATGGCTCCACAGGTCGGTAAGCACGGCTGCAGAAGCCCCCTCGGCCTCGGCCTGGCGGATGGACTCCCCGAACTTCGTGTTCTGCATCTCCCAGATCATGCGCCGGGTGTTGGTGTCGACATCGAAGGCGTCGTAGGTAGACTCCGTCTCGGACGTCCCCGCAGCCTTCCCATTCTCGAAACCGGCCACCCCAGCCCCAGCCCCCTTGTCAGGGAGTAGCTGGAAAATCCCGAGGGCCCCTGTGGGCTGTCGCTCGTCCCCGCTGGAGTCCGTCCACGTCGTCTGCTGAACAGCATTCGGGTTCAGGCTGCTTTCTTGAATACCATTGGTGATGGCCGCCAGAGCGAGATTGTCGGAGTACCCCGCATTACGAATCGTCTGAGCGATCGTATTGGCCACCTGTTGCTGTGCCGGGGAGAGGCACGAGTTGGCGATGGTGTCTTCGAGATTCAGGGTCGACGTGGGCGTCTCGACACCCTCACCGTCCACTTGCTCGGTGTCCCCCTCACCCTCGAACTCCTCGAAGGTGACGTCAGGCTCCCCCGCCGCGAACTGCCCCGTCTCGCTGTCGTACACCTCCACGTCATCCCCGGTTTCACGGAACAAGCCGCGGACCGGGAAATATCCCCGCATGTAGACATGGACTTCGAGGGCCGGGCGCAGGATGAACTGTGCATCCCGCACCACCGATTCAAGGAGGTGGACGGGGAGCGAAACAGAAACGTTGGCACTGTGGCCGCCGGGCTCGACGCTACCCTCCACGCTGACGCTGGTGATGTAGGGCTGGAGGTTCAGCCGGCTCTGCTCACCACGCAGGTTGGATCCCGGCACCGTAAGGTCACCGTTGATGTACACCAGGCAGTCCGGCGTGTACTGGACAAGCTGACGATTGTTCAGCCGCCAGGTGCCGATGTAGGGTCGTTGTTCGATTCCCATGCCCTACCTCCGACCCTCGATGAAGGTGTTGTAGGGGGGAACGGGCGTGGAGATGTCCTCCTCCACCACCACGGCCGGAGCCTCGAAACCACTATCGCTGGTGGGCAAATCGAGAGTCGATGTCCCTCCCCCGCCACCGGCCCCCACGCCCGTCGTCGCGTTCTGCGAGAAGGCCCCCGTGAAGTCCGGGAGTTGGGTGTTGAGGGTGCCGGTGAGGGTACTGCCGGCGAGGGGCACTGCCCCACTCGTTCCCGGGCCACCCCAATACCGGAAATTGCTGGGGCTCGGCGTCGGCGAGACCATCGGTTCGACTGCGTAGGTGCTTTCCCGATTGTCGAACATCATGACCACGGAGAAGTCGATGTCGAAGGTGAGGCCGCCGTTGGGGAGGGCCTGTTCGTAGCCCCAATTAAAGCTGTTGAGGTTACCGAAGTACGTCCAGCCGTCGTAGTCGATGGCGATGCAACCGACCATCAACATCGCGTTGGAGCGGCCGAGGGTGTCGTAGATGTAGCCGTTGTTCTTGTAGAAGTTGAACAGGGCCATGAGGTTCTGGAAGCTGGCGGAGTTCCGCTTGCTGGCAAACTGGACTCCCGAGGGGATCGTCCCCTCTCCCGTCGTGTTCGAGCCGTCCGTGTCAATGTACTCGAAGGCCCCGGCGTAGAAGGCCCCGATCTTCCCGTTGATCGTGAGCTTTGGCTGGTCCTCCCCCCACGCCTGGAAGATGTAGCCATGACGGGATCGTTCGCTGAACTGCTGGAGTTTGTTGTAAGCGATAGCGAAGGACTGCGGGTTGATCAGCAGGGTCAGGGGTGGCGTCTGGAGCAACGCCTCCAACTGGATGGCGATGTCCATGGCGGTGTCGTAGTCGGTGATGGCCGGCTCCCACGTCTCGTCGCTGTCCGGCTTCTTCGTGCTACGCCCCCCTGTGGTCACCACATCCTGCGTCTGCCCATTGACGTTGGTCGTCGTGATTGTCCCCGTGAGGTTGTCGCTGAAGCGACTTCCCTGGTAATCCACCCCATTGGCGAACGAGCTATTCGCCGACACGGCAGCGCTCACGATGCCCAGGTTGATGGGGACGAGGTTGCCATTCTCGTCCACAGCATTGGTCTCGGTCCCCGCCAGCAGGTCTGGGTTCTCCAGGTACAGGATGGGCGGAATCATCCGGAAGGTGAACGGCGACAGGGTGCGGAGCCATGCGTTGGACCCGTCGATGGGGCGCCCTTGCTGCTGTTCGTAGGCGATCTGCGTCTCGGGGCCTACGGTGAGGCCGTAGCTCACCGCCGGGACCACCTGGGCAGTGGTCGTGTACGTCGTCTGCTGGGTACTCCCCGCCACCGTGTCGAGTTGGTTGACGGGGTTGTTGTTACCCGATGAAACCTCGTTCGCCATCACTCCTCACAGTGTCGTTCGCAGCGTCCACGCCTCGTGGGAGACGGTGAACTCCGCGGAAAGGTCAAATTGGTAGGGCTTCTCCGCCGCCTCGGTGACGTTGAAGCTCTGGAACCAGCCGAAGTGGACACCCCCGTCGAACGAGACCTTGATGATCCCTTGAAACACGATCTGGCCCCGTGTGTCGTAGATGCTCCCGTTGCTGTGAAACAACGCCAGCATGTCGAGGTACTTGTCGTAGGCGATCGTCTCCCGCCGCGTCCCTCCCGTGTCGTATCCGTCTCCGGTGGGCCCAGGTCCTGTGATGTTGGAGAGACCTGTGTAGAGGCGCATGAAGCCGCCCGAGGCTTGCTCGAAGGACAGGCCCTGGACCCCTTCCCCCCAATGCTGCTCGACCCACCCACCCTTCGTCTGGATGCGCTCGATGACCTTGGTGTAGCTGAACTTGAAGGTGCTCGGATTGACATGCAAGACCATCTTGATGTCATTGGGCAGGAGACTCGTTTCGAGGTCTGTCGCCAGCACGTCGAGGACCACGGGGCGCACACCCTGGCCGTTGTACTCGTCCTCCGGCGACATGAACGCCGAGCGGAAAAGGGGAGTCTGCGTCGCCATCAGACCAAACGGGCCTCCTTCAACACCCTCTTCACCGTCTGGTAGACCTTCTGCTGGTCACCGCCGTAGATGTTGATCATGACGGTGCCCCCTCTCCCTCCTGTGAGACCCGCTGCCCCCGCTGCCACCGTGCCTGGGGTTGCACCGGCTCCCCTCCCCACGCCCACCACGTCGCCTGGGGAGAGGGCCCACGCCTTAGCCGCCCCACGGTCCGGGATATGAAGCACGGCGTCTTGGAGGACCCCCAGGGCTTTGAGGCTGGCGATGGTTTGTTCAGCACCCGCCCCCTCTTGGGCTTGGATCTTGGAGGTCAACTCGCGGCGGAAGGCTTCCTGGTCGGAGATAGACGCCTCGACCCCATACTGTTGTCGCAAGCTAATCAGGTACTGTTTCTCATCCCACACCAGGGCCTGTTGCAACAGACTGTCTGACTTCCTCGCACGCTCCGCACTCGCGTCCTCCACCTTCTGCATGAGTGCTGTGACGGGCTGCTGAAAGTCCGTCGGGTTGCTCATGATCTCCAGGGCAGCCGTCTGTTTCGCAAGCTCCTGTTCCTGGGCATCGAGCTTGTCCCATGTCTTGCCCTCGGCCTCAACGCGCTTCCGGGCCAGGTTTTCCCCTCGACCCAGGTAGGTCAACTTGTTGAACAGGGATCGCTGCTCCTCTGACATCCCCCCGGTGATCTCGTCAACCTGGGCCTGCATGGCAGCCTTCTGCTTGGCATTCATGCTGCCGACAGCCCCCATCCCCAGGCTGCCCCGGCCGTACTCGCGGGCAGCCTCTGTCGAGGCGATGTACTTCATCATCTCGGGGGCCATCTCTGTCATCTTCGAGACCTGTTGTTCCTGCTGGTCGAGGCTGTTCATTTCAGCCTCCATCAGGTGCTGCCGCTGTCGAAGCTCCTCAGCCCTCTCCAGATTCCCCTCCCTTTGGGCTTCCTGGATGTCCTGGTTGAGGTCGGTCATGGCTGCCGAGAGTTCGCGGCGTTCCTCCGCGATCTGTGTTAGCGCCTCTTGCTGGAACATCAGTTCCTCGCCGCCGAGGCTCTTTTCCTTCTTGAAGAAGGCGACGTACCAGCTAATCGACTTCCAGATCTCCTCCAACAGCTTCGCGATCACGTTCTCGGTCACATCGCTGAGAGACATCGTATTGGCCGCCACCTGGCGGGCGAGCTTCGTGTCCTCGCTGATGCTCTCCTCCGTGAGGTTGGCCAGGTCCTGGCTGGCCCCCAGAAGTTCACGAGCGTTGTTGACCTCCTTCTCCGTGCTCTCGTCGATGCGCTTGCCCGTTTCGTCCAAGCTCGCCGAGACGATCTCGCCGTTGCGGTTGATGTAGGCCCCGAACTGCTTGACCGACTCGATCTGGTAGCGTTCCCACGCCTCGCTGTTGCCGGCAAGCTCCGCCGCCAGTGCCGCCTTCCACTCCGTTCGACTCATCTGCGAGTTCAGGGCTTCCCATGACCCCTGCATCGCCCGATCGATCTGGCGTAGTTCCATGAACTGCTTGTGAGACATCCCGAGCATCCCCTCGACCGCGGCAAGCTGCGTGGCGTCGTTGATGTTCTGGATGTTGCCGAAGTTGCGCTCGATCTGGGCCAGTTCCATCAGGAGCTTGCCCTGCGGACCCATGTAGTCCATGGCGATCATCATCTCGCCCATCGAGCCGGCGGCGCCCTTCTCGACATCAAGCAAGTTGCTCATCTGCCGGCCCAGGTTCTCGTCATGCTTATTGATGCGGCCCAGCAGCGTCAGTTGCTCCTGTTGGTCGAGCCCCTGTAGGGTGCGGAGCAACTCGTCACCGGCCCTCTGGCGCTCCTCGATGGAGGCCCCCTTCCGAAGACCCTGGAGAATGTCCTCTCCGATGACAGCACCCACGTTGGCGAACTCGGCCTGGATCGCCTGGGGGTCCATCACACCCCGCAGTTTGATGATGAAGTCCTCACTCGTCTTCCGGGCCTCGTCTGCCAGCAGCTTCCTCGTTGTGTCACCCCCCGTGAGCATGATGCGCTTGATCTTGTCGGTGGCCGACTCCTCGATGTAGCCGCCCGCCAGGGATTTGAAGAACTCGCCGCCAGCCTTGGTCCCAAGGATCTTCCCCAGACGCAGCAACAGACCCGCCGATTCTTCGAGTCGCACGTTGTACATGCTCATGCCAGAGGTGGCTTCGAGGATGGTCGAGTAGAAACGCTTGACGCCGAACCCAGAGAGGCCCGCCACCTTGGCGATGGCCGAGAACCGCATCTCGACGCCTTCGAGGGTCATCCCAAGCTGCTCGATGTACTCAGCCATCGATTGGGCGATGGCGTCGGTAGACTGCCCAAAGAGGCGGGCGTAGGTCACCGCCCCCTGAACGGCCTTGCGGTACTTCTCGACGCTGTTGCCGATACCCTCGACATACTTGTTGATCTCCTGGAAGGTCAGTCCAGCCTCCTGGAAGGCCCCCATCGTCTTGATGAAGTCCTCGGGCTTCAACCCGTATTTGAGATTGAACGCCACACTCTGCGAGGCATCCCGGACCGAATCCAGGGACTGTTTTAGGTCACCTCCCGCCGCCGCCGCCACATCCAATGCAGAGGCCCCTTCGAGAATCGCTTTGTTCAACTTGGTCGCGTGGTCCCACGCCTTCATGAGAAGGGCGACGAGCCCCGCGATCACACCTACCGAAGCGGCGATAGCCCCGGCAGCCGCCCCCATCGACGACACAGCGGAGCCCATCTTACTGACCATCGGGCCCATCTTGCCCATGGCCTTCTGCATCGCCTTGGCATCGGGCATCCCGCCCTTCTTGCCCATCGTGGCACCAGCAGCCTCCATGCGACCGCCGAGGCCGCCCAGGAATCCGGCGAAGTCCTTGGATTGAAGCTGCTGCATCGCCCCGCCGATACTCTCGGCGCGGCCCTTCACAGTCTCAGCGACACCCGCCTTCTCCAGCTTCTTCTCCTGTTCCAGGAAATCCATGCGACGGTCGGACACCCGATCGAGGGCAGCAAGCTCCGTCTCCGCACGCTCCGCGGCCTCGGCCCTGATCTGCTCCAGACGCTCGGCGTGTAGCTTGTCCTGGGATTTGAGGCGACTCATCGCCTCCTCCATGATCGCCTTGCGCTTATCGAGAGCCTCGATCCGCTGGGCCTCCAACCCTTCCTTGTTCCGCTCCTCCTCGATGCGCTTCAAGACACGGGCCGCACTGACCATCTTCTCCTGGATCTTGGCGCCCTCCTGGAGGTGCGTCTTCAACCCCTGCGTCAACGTCACACCGATCTTGTCGATCTTCCGGATGTCAGCTTGCGACAGCCCTGCCAGCAGACCCTTGCGACGGCTCTCCTCCAGCCGCTTGTCGAGGTCCGTCTGCAGCTTCTTCATGTCGTTGAGGGACTTGCTGCTGATGCCGAACGTGAGCCCCTTCTTCTCCAGGCGATTCAGTTCCCGAACGAGGTCACTGCTGTCCCCGATCAGGCCGATTCTCAGTTTCATCCCCTCGTCAGGCATGTGAACCCACCTCTACTGGAAGCGTCTCGAACCCGGTTGCATCCGGACCTGGCGCCCCGCCAGTTCTTGGTTCAAGCCAGGGCGATCCTCGCCCTTCACCTTGATCTGGTCGCCCTCCACCTGAAGGTTCCCAGACGTCGGAGGCTTCTGTAGGTACTTTTCATAGACATAATCGGGCTGCTCATTGCTATCGATGATGGTTTTTACACCAGGCTTCGGGGATCCCCGCTGGGCCAAGACGTCCTTCATCTGCTCAGGCGTGTAGCCGACAAGCTGCTGGACCACGACGGCTTCATCTTCGAGACCCTCGTCTTCCATCTCCCTCTGGAGGACCAACAGGCGGGCCACACGCTCCCGCTGGGCCTGCTCCTGTTGCTCGATGACGTGCTTCTTGTAGGCGTCCACCACTTGGTCGTGCCAGTCGAACTCACCGACGATCCACCGCCGCATGTCGTCGGCCAGATCGTCGTAGCTAGGAAGCTCGAAGACGATGCCGTCGTGGCCAAGAGCGTCCTTGCCCTCCTCGTCGAGTTGACCGATGGCCTTGTAGTAGAAAAGGTCCTGCACTCGCTGGCGCCGGTCCTCTTCCCGACGCTCGGCTGTCTTCTCCCGGCTGTTGAGCTTCTCGATGGCCTTGGGTGCCGCTGCACTGGCGATCACCTTCGCCGCGCTCCACAGCGTCCGCTCATCGTCCCGCTTGTCCTCGGTCGTGTTGTAGGCCCACCACAACCGCTGGACGACGTTCATGCCGATGGAAGAGGCACCCGGGATACCGGACACCTTCATCGAGGGCATTTGCTGGTTCCTCCACTGGAACCACATCGATCGAGACTCGTTCTCGTACAGGTACGCCTCCAGGGACTTGGTAGCCCCTACGACCCTCGACGAGAGATCTCCGACGAGGTGGACAAGCTGGTACAGCGTCCGCTGTGGGAGGTGGGAAAGCGATCGGTGTAGCTGAACCGGGGCGTTGCCATCCTCTAGCAAGATGTACCCCGACATCATCCAGATGGTATGAGCCACCAGCCAGCGGGCCCAGGAGAGATCCGAGGACTCGACCCCTGAACGCTGTTCAATGAGGAACAGGTCTCGTGGTTGAACGTTGCGGAGGCTGAACTCGACATCCCCAACACGCACACGTTGACAGAGGAAGCCCGTGGTCAGCAGGTCCGTCAGGTCCTGGTAGTACGGCCTCCGCTGATCAAACGTGGTGCGAGGGAGCGTCATCCCGAGCTACGGCCCCTTCGGTGGAGCCTTGAACCGCGGATTCCGGGTCCCCTGGGTCGAGTCCACGTTGTCCACAGGCACCTTGGCCATCTTGTCCACAGGCATCGCCTTGCCGGTGAGGACTTGATCTTCACCGAGGCGGAAGGCTTCCACACCACCCACCTCGCCCACCTTCTCCACAGAGACCTTCGACACCTCCTCGGCAACTTGCCGGGCTCCCATGTGGGGCGGCTGGCGAACCGACTGCTGTTGCGGGGGAGGCTGCTGCTGGGGTGGGGTAGCCGCCCCTTGCGGCCCTCGGGCCCGCTGCTGCCGGATGCGGGCCAGCCGTTCATTCTCTCGGGCCATCGCGCGCTCTAGCTCGTCAGGGTCGGCCTGATCCACGAACGACGACTGGATGCGGCTCATCGTCTCCTGCTGATCCATCTCCGACCCCGGGCTGTCGAGTTCGGGCGCCGCGGAGGACTCCGGCCGATCCGAGGGTGGCGGGGCGGCCTGGGGGAAAATCGGCTGACGTTCCTTCGGAGCGGCAGGGGACGTCTCGGGGGTGGGCTGGGGCTCGGGCACGGGCGGTGCCGGCTCCTCGCTCTCTGCCTCTGCCGGGGCCACAGGTTCCGCCGCCGGGACACGTCCCTGGGCCACGCTGTGTACGGTGTCGCTGAGGGGTGTCCGCAGGGTGTCCGGCTGAGCCTCCAGCGCTTCCTTCCGCAACTCCCGAAGCTCGGACGCCCGCTTCTCGTGACGCTCGATCTGCGCGTCGTAGTCCACGGGTTTGAAGACCACCGCCTTCTCGGCCTCGTTCTCCACCTGCTCCAGGAGTTCGTGGTACTTGCGGAACAGGATGATCAGGTTGGCCCCGCCGAAGCGCTCCCGCAGGATCTTCCGAACAGCAAGATGTCGAGGGAGCTTGACCGTCTGGCCATTCTCCAGCTTTTCGCCCGTCTCGACGTACTCGACATCCCGGAAGTCCAAGGAGCCCACCTGCACGATGGCGTAGCTCAACAGGGCGAAGCGGAACCGCTGGATGTAGTCGGTCATCGTGGCCTGGTCTTCGTCCCCCTCGGACAAAGCCTGGACCGAATACTTCTGGATCTCCGTCTCTTCCGTCGGAAGAACGACACGGAGAGTGACCGGGATGCCGGCCAAATCGAACGTTAGCTCACCTTTGCCGACCTGTTCGATGCCCGCGAAGGCAGCTTCAAGTTCCGTGAATTCCATGGGGCTGACCCACTCCTCTGTGGGGTCGCCCGGTGGCAAAGACAGCGCAAGAGATGCGTTTCCATGTTCGCCGTCTACATGTCCATCTAACCATCTCACCAACCGCAAGGCCGGGAGAGGAGCAAAGCACAAGGATTTACATCTACATCTCGGTGTCTATCTGTCTTCTCCACCGAGGAGACCTCGGTTGCCTATCTCCCCTCACCGAGGCGAGGGATATCTACGAGAGCCTACGCGACCCTCGGTAAGACCTTACCCGCCGATCTGATCGACGAACTCGCTGACGCCACCACCACCCTGGATACCACCACCCGCCGTGGAGAAGGCGCCGATGCCCTGGAGGCTCTCGACCTCAGCGAACCGGATGGAGCCAAGCTGGCCGATGCTCGGGTCGTTACCCGTGGCGAGGAACTCACCGTACATCGAGGAGAAGTCGTGGATGTCGCTCACGGCGACGGTCCCAGACTCCGCGATCTGGCCCGTGTCCTTGGCGAAGCTGACGCTCCAGTCCTGGAACCAGCACGCCTCGTAGATGGTGATGATCGCCGAGTGTCCGCGGTTCGCCCCCGGGAAGCCCTCGGCGCTGTTGTCGTTGGTGACCTCGGGGTACTCGATGGCCTTGATACCGCCATCGAACGCACCGCTGGTGCCGCTGTACCCGGTGTTCGCCCGACCCAGGTCGGCGTCAGCCAACGTGCTGAACACCATCTGCTGCTCGACATCGAAGGGCCAGCGGTGGTGTGCCAGTGACCGCACCGGGCCGTCGATACCCGCGGCATAGCCCGTGGCCTGCCAGAGGTTGCTGAGGTACAGCAGCGCCCGCTCGAAGGAGGCCGTCGGCATCGCCGTCACGTCCGGGACAAGCTCAGCGATCTGATCGCCGAAGCCGATACCCCGGGTCTCCGTAACGCCGCGGCTGAGGCTCGGGCTGAACGTTGCGATGACGCCCATCTGGTGCATTGACGAGGTTTCGCCATAGGCGGGCGTCAACACCCGGACCTTCTGCGACACGGCCGCCCGCGTGTTCGGACTCGTGCCGTAGTTGTAGATGTACGAGGACCCCTGGAGTCCGTTGGCGGGGGTGTTGTCGAGGTTCGGCATCCGAAGCTCCTTCGAGGGTGGGGAACTCACACCCTCCTATGGAGGGTGGGCTATAGAGAGACTATTCAACCGGCTGATTGGCCTCCCACTGGCGCTCAAACTCCTCCTCGAACGCCTCGACCATGTACTTCAGCCGCAGGATCACGAAGTTCTCGGCGTTGCGCTCATCCGCCCCCTTCGTCCAGTTAAACGAGCCTGTGCCGACGGCCGCGGAGTCCCCGATGACGAACTTGTGGTGGAGCAACCCGGTGACCCGATCCCGCAGGAGCGAGACCCCTGCAGCCTCCAGGCGCTCGTCATCGGCGTACCGATTCCCTGCCTGCGTCTTGTCCGTCAGGATGCGGACGCGGACACCACGTTCATGAGCCCGGATCAGTGCGTTCGCGATCTCGTCATGGGTGATGGAGTAGACCGCCGCGTCAAGGGTCTGTGTGCAGCGATCGATGAAGCCGATGAGGGTGTCGGCGGCCCCCCGGTCGGGGGAGAAGTAGGCAGATGCGTAGCGTCCCATCGGCGCCTCCCACTAACGGGAGGCGATAGGACAGTCATTGAGGGCTGCCAAGCTCGATGAGGAAGGCCGCTCGACGGAGGAGGTCTGCCCCCTCCTCATCCTTCATCTCCGCCGCCCGCGAGCGAATG
>Ga0180433_10001335_pt1 | contig 41318 bp, 34 predicted proteins | sample SS_ome_8_FD_132980 | JGI IMG/M metagenome (GOLD analysis project Ga0180433, IMG submission 132980) | Hypersaline lake sediment archaeal communities from the Salton Sea, California, USA - SS_1_D_1 metaG | ecosystem: Environmental > Aquatic > Non-marine Saline and Alkaline > Hypersaline >... | reverse complement strand
TTCTTTACATCCTCCCGCCAGGCTTCCTTGTCAACACTAATCAAAACTTAAACGCATCTGCTGCCTGGACCCAGACTTTGGAAGAAGTTATTATAGAAAACCAGCATGATACTGGAATGTTTGGAGGACCAAGATACACACCTAATCCTCACGGAGTATATGGGGGAAGAATCGGCAACAGAGACCACCATGTGGAAAGAACACCAGCAAAAAAAAGATAAACAAATGATCTGGATCGGGGTGGCCCGGATTTGACAGCCGGGATGGGATTTTGGATGCTGGCAAACTGCATGATATTGCCTTTCGCGATCAAACAAAACCGGAATTCGGGGGGTACCCCGCCGGGATGTCAACCGGCGGGGGAATGTGGTATAATAGGGCATGCTCGATTTTAAGTTCATCCGGGAAAATACCGACCAGGTGGAAGAAAACTGCCGGGCCAAGGGGGCGCGGTTTGACCGGGAGGAATTCGCCCGGCTGGACCGGGATCGCCGGGATCTCCTCCGGGAGACCGAGGGCCTGCAGGCCCGTCGCAATCAGCTGGCCAAAGAAACCGGCCGGGCCAAGGGGCGGGGGGAGGATATCTCCGCCCTCAAGAAGGACGCCGCCGATGTTTCCGCCCGCCTGAAGGAGCGGGCCGATCAACTCAGGGAAGCCGAAGAACGCTTCCAGAGCTTCTGCCTGGACATCCCCAACCTGATCCACCCCTCGGTGCCCGTCGGAAAGGACGAGGCCGGCAACCGGACGGTCCGCGCCTGGGGGGAAAAACCGGATTTTGATTTCACCCCCCGGCCCCACTGGGAACTGTCCGGTCAGAACGGGTCCTTTGATTTTGAACGGGCGGCCCGGATGTCCGGATCCCGTTTCGCCGTGTACCTGGGCTCCTTTGCCCGGCTGGAACGGGTGTTGATCCAGTTCATGCTGGACTTCCATACCCGCCGCAACGGGTACACCGAGGTGTTGCCGCCCTTCCTGGTCAACGCCCGGAGCATGACCGGCACCGGGAACCTGCCCAAGTTCCGGGAGGATCTGTATAAAATCGAGGACCAGGATCTCTACCTGGTGCCCACCGCAGAGGTTCCCCTGACCAACCTGCACGCCGGGGAGCAGCTGGATCCCGATTCCCTCCCGCTGAATTACGTGGCCCATACCCCCTGTTTCCGCAGCGAGGCCGGCTCCTACGGCAAGGATATCCGGGGCATCATCCGGCAGCACCAGTTCAACAAGGTGGAGCTGCTGAAATTCACCCTGCCGGAAAATTCAGACACGGAACTGGAGCAGTTGACAGCGAATGCGGAAGCGGTCCTGCAGGCCCTGGGACTGCACTACCGGGTGCGCCTGTTGTGCTCGGGGGACATGTCCTTTACCTCGGCCAAAACCTACGACCTGGAGGTCTGGATGCCGGCCCGGCAGGATTACCTGGAGATCTCTTCCTGTTCCAATTTTTCCGATTTTCAGGCCCGGCGGGCGGGGATCCGCTACCGTTCCCGGGACAAAAAGCGGAAGGGGTTTGTTCACACCCTCAACGGTTCCGGGCTGGCGGTGGGCCGCACGGTGGCGGCAATCCTGGAAAACGGCCAGCGGAAAAACGGGGAAATTGTCATCCCGGCCGTTCTGCGCGGGTTTTTTTCGGGGGAAGAGATCCTGTAATGCCCTATTACAAGTGCACATTTTTAACCGAGTCCGGTGACTTTGAGCGCCGGATCATCTTTGCTTCCGACAAGGGCACCCTGCAAAGAACACTGCCGGACGGCGACAAAAAGGTGCTGAAGATACGGCGGTCTTTTTTTACCGACCTCTCCCGCCGGGAAATTTCCATCGGTCGCATCAAGTACACCGATTTTCTGGTTTTCAATCAGAAACTGATCATCCTGCTTAAGGCCGGGGTCTCTTTTATCCGGGCCCTGCACATCGTGGTGGAAAACCACAAAAAAGGCCCCCTGAAGGATCTGCTGAAAAAGGTGGAGCGGGATATCAGCAACGGAGTTCCGATCTCCCAGGCTTTTGACTATCCCCAGATCCCCTTTCACAAAATCTATACCGCCACCCTGATGGCGGGCGAGAAAAGCGGGCAGCTGAATTCCCTGCTGGGCAAGTACAATACCTACCTGGACAAGATCTATACCTTCAAACGCAAGGTGATCAAAAGCCTTACCTACCCGGCGGTGCTGCTGGTGTTCATGTTCGTGATCGTCAACGTCGTGCTGGTCTACGCCATTCCCAAGTTCGTGTCCTTTTACGAGGGAATGGATGCCCAACTGCCCGCCGTAACCCGTCACCTGATCGATGTCTCCCGCTTCCTCAACGCCCACCTGGTTTATATTATCGGGGGCATCCTGGCCGTTGTCCTCCTGCTCAAACTGCTGGAGAGATTCAACCGGGAGGTGGTGATTTTCGATTACCTGAAGTTCAAACTCCCCTTTACGGGCCGGATCATCCTGGAAAACGCGGTTTCGGTATTTTCCCGTACCATGGCCATTTTGATCAGCGGGGGAATTACGGTGCCCGATTCCCTCTCCATCGCCGTGGGGACTTTTTCCAACCGGTATTTTCACAAGAAACTCAGAAGGCTGCCCGAACGGGTCCGGGAGGGGCGGCTGTTTTCAGACTGTCTGAAGGAGATCGGTTTTCTTCCCAGCCTTTTCTGGGAGATCGTCCGGGTGGGGGAAGATTCCGGCAACCTGGAGGAAGTGCTGGAAAAGAATGCAGACTATTTTGAGACCTCCATCGATACCAAGGTCAATACCATGATATCGCTGATCGAACCGGTATTGATCGTATTTTTTGGACTTTTGGTGGCATATATGTTATTGTCGATTTTTATTCCCATATTTAATACGGCCCGTATCGCGCGATGAAAAAGACACCACCGGTCAGGATTGATTACGAATTGTTGGCCCGGTTCCCGGCGGATTTTATTCTCAAGAATTTCTTTTTCCCCCTTCGGGAAGAGCCGGATAAAATCGTCATCATGATGCACGATCCGGAAAACCTGGACAAACTCAGTATCATTGAAAATTTCGTCCAGAAAGATATTCAGACGGTCCGGGCCGATAAAAACCGGATCGAACAGCTGCTGAAAAAAAGCGACACCTTTTCCAAGGTTCTGCAGGAAAAAACCCAGTCCAGTTTTACCAAGGTCAAACCCGAGACCGCCACCGAGGAGGTGGAAGAGAGTCTCAGTATCGAAAAGCTGACCGAAGACGAAGATTCCATCATCAAGCTTTTGAACAACATCCTGTTCACGGCGGTGAGCAAGAAGGCTTCGGATGTTCACCTGGAGGCCCTGGAAAACCGGGTACAGGTGAAGTTCCGGATCGACGGCATCCTGGTGGCGGCCATGGAACCCCTCGACGGGGTCTTTCACCTGCCCCTGGTCACCCGGATCAAGGTGATATCCGAGCTGGATATCGCCGAGAGGCGCATCCCCCAGGACGGCCGGTTCAGCATCAAGATCCGGGGGAAGCGCATCGATTTCAGGGTATCCATCATGCCGGGAATCTTTGGAGAAAATGCGGTGATCCGCATACTGGACCGGGAGATGATCATGGAGAGCATCGGAGAACTGCGCCTGGATATTCTGGGTTTCTCCGAAGACCTGCTGAAAACCATCTGGTTTCATATCAACCAGCCCTACGGCATGTTTCTGGTGACCGGTCCCACCGGCAGCGGGAAGACCACCACCCTGTATGCCGCTCTCAACGAGATCAAAAGACCGGAAGATAAGATCATTACCATTGAAGATCCCATCGAATACAGCATCGAAGATATCGTTCAGATCCCGGTGAATGAAAAGAAGGGCCTGACCTTTGCCAAGGGACTGCGGTCGATTCTGCGGCACGATCCGGACAAGCTGATGGTGGGGGAGATCCGGGATCCGGAAACCGCCAAGATCGCAATCCAGTCCGCATTGACCGGGCATCTGGTATTCACCACCGTGCATGCCAACAACGTTTTTGATGTCCTGGGCCGGTTTATTCACATGGGGGTGGACACCTACAGCTTTATCTCCTCCCTGAACTGTATCATCGCCCAGCGGCTGGTGCGGGTGCTGTGCCCGGAATGCAAGACCCGTCACCGGCTGACCCGGCAGGAGCTGTTGGAAAACCGCCTCCGGGAGAACAGCGGACCACGGCAGGTCTATCGGGCCAAAGGATGCAAGGCCTGCGCTTTCATGGGATACCGGGGCCGGACGGCCATCGGCGAGAACCTGGAATTGAATGACGAGATCCGGGAAATGATCCTGGATAAAAAACCCCTGTCAGAGGTGAAACACCTGGCCCGTAAGTTCGGCATGGCCCCCATGCGGAAAAATGCCATGGACAAGGTGTACCAGGGGATTACCTCCGTCGAGGAGGTCAACCGCGTGACCCTGAAAGAATGGATCGATTAGGCAGACGTTTTGTCCATGAATTGTTGCCCCCCCAGTGCCTGTTGCTGTCCGATTCCACCGTCACCCTGTATCAGAGGGAGGGAAGGGGATACCGGCGCCGGGACCTTTTCCGGGATCTGAATCTGTCCACCCTCGATTCCCCCGGGGGCCGGAAGCTCTTCTCCCGGCTGGACGAAAAGGGACTGGGAATTGTGCTGGGACCGGGCCATTTTATTTTCAACATCCTGGATTTTCAGCGACTTCCCCGGCGACGGAGCAAATGCGAGGAGATGGTCGACTGGCGGCTGGGAAAGGTCTTTCCCGATAACCTGGAACAGTATATCCACCAGTACTATACTTTCGGTCGAAAGCGGGTGTTTTCCCTGCTGGTAAAGGGGAAGGTGCACCGGATCCTGCAGTCCACTCTGGGGGGGCGGGCAAGTTATATCGGTTGTTCCACCCTTTTGTCCATGAATTATCTGTACCACCGGCCCTGGCCCTTTTCGCTTCTCACCCCCGACCTGATGATTCAGCTCAGCGAGGGCCTGGTGGTGGTATCGGCCCACCACCGGAGTGTTCCCTATTATATCCGGAAGTTCAAATCCCGCGAGATCCGCCGTCTCCAGGAAGAGATTGCCCAGGTGGTGGACTTCCTGCAGAAACAGTACGACCGGACTGTGACCACCTATGCCCTGGTGAACAGCCATCCGGAAATCAGGGATGCGGACCTCCCCGATCTGACTCAGCTGGGGATCCGGGGCCGCCGGGTGGATTTCCAGGAGTGCCTGGGGAAAATCAGATGAAATATCTCAGGTATAACATATCGGACCATCCCCGTTTCAACCGGAGAAAGTTCTACTTCCGAGTGGCTGTGATACTGGCCGCCAGCCTTGCGTTTATTTTTCTGGGGGTGAACCGGTGGTCCCGTACCCGTCAGTTGCTGGTGGGCAATCTCAACCGGCTGGAAGAGATCCAGAACCGGATCCGGCAACTGGACCAGTCCGCTGCGCGGTACCGAGAGGAGATTGATGAAAAAAAGCGGCAGTGGCAGCGGGAAGTGGATTTTGTCAATCATCTGATCCGGGGGACCACCCGGCCCCTGGTGGAAAAAATGACCCTGCTGGAAAAAATCCTGCCGGACCAGGGAGTGGTGAAGGAGCTGAAGTACACCCAGGAGGAGAAAGGCTTGGGATTGACGCTGAAGGTGTCCGCGCCAGAACTCACGCAATTGCTGGATTTTTACCGCGAATTAAAGAGTCTGCCGGGAATCACCTATTTTATCAGGGACGAAGAAATCCTGGAACGGGAAAACACCGCCACGGTGATTCTCCGCTTTATCGATGAATGAGAACAGCCAGATCCGTCTGATGACCGCCGCTGTCGGGCTGGGGGGATTGTCTGTCCTTTTCTTCCTGCTGGTCCATATCCTCTGCATGGTTCAAACCGCATCGGTGAAAAAACTGGATGACCGGATCGAGGCCCTGTCGGTGCGGGAGAAGGCCCATCAGACCCTGACCCGGTCCCATGCCCGGTGGATGAATTTCGAGGATTCCTACCGGCGGATCAAGGAACGCCATTTTTTTTCCTACGCGGCGTTTTCCAGTTTCCGGGAAGAATTCTCCCGGCTGATCGGGGATTCTTTCAGCCGGGTGTTACGGGAGAATTATCAAATTGAAAATATCCGGAACGAATTTGCCAAGATCACCCTGGACCTGATCTTCGAAGGGGAATACGGGAAAATCAAGGGCTTTTTATGGGAGTTGAGAAAAAAGAAGAAAATGATCCTGATCCAGTCTCTGGTACTCAAAAAACGGGGGGATGACTGTTACGGGGAGGTCAGGATGGAGGTGTATTTTGTGCGTTAAAGTCTGGTTGGCGGCGATGATCCTGATGGCCGGAGAGGCCGGGACCGGGAGCGCGGACATATTCGAAATCCGCCGCTTTGAGCAACTGCCTTCCGCGCTGGTGGTGCACCGGGACCTGTTCGTTCCTCCCCAATCTCACGGACATGACCCTGCCCAGCCCCCCCCTGAAGAGGCCCGAACCCCGGCCCGTATGGGGGAGGAGGGAACGAACGGGGGGGACCGGTCTTTGGAAGACGGGTTGGTGGTTACCCGGCGGATCAGTTACGAGGGATATACCTTTAAGGGAGGCCAGTATTATTTCCTGATCCGGGTGGATGGCGAATATTTCATCGGCCGGGTGGAGGACACGATAGCCGGAAATGCCCGGATCCTGCGGGGGGACAGCCGGCAAATCACCCTGGAGATCGAGGGGGAAGAAGTAGACATCAAAATAAGGGATCTGGTACAATGAAAAACATGGGGAAAACCGTTTTTCCGATTTTGCTGATCACTTTCTTGCTGCTGGGTTGCACGGTCACCCAGTGGTATGAGCGGGAGAGTTTCCGCTTGCTGCACAGCGGCCAGTATGATCAGGCAGTGGAGTACCTGGAGCAGGTTCAGCGGGACCATCCCGATCGTCCCGATGTGCGTACCCTCCTTTTACGGGCCAGGATGAACGCCTACTTTGCCCACCTGGCCGGCGCCCGCCGGTACCGGGACCGGGGGGAACGGGAAGAAGCAATCGCCGAATACCGGCGGGCCCTGTCGCTCTTCCCCGACAACCTGCGATTAAGGGAGGAGCTGGCAGAGTATCTCAATCCTCCCCCGGCAGAAACCCCGTCCGGTTTTGTCAGCAATATCAAACCGCCCTTTACCCTGAACGTGGATGCCCAAAGGACCATCGATCTCCATTTCAAGAACCAGGTGTCCATCAAACAGATCTTTCATGCCCTGGGGAAGAGCTACGGGGTCAATTTTGTGTTTGAGAAGGATTTTCTGGATGTTCCCTACAGTTACCAGGCCAGTGGTCTCTCCTTTTTTGAGGTGTTGAACCAGCTGTGTCTGGTGTCCAATTCCAAGTACCGGGTGCTGGGAGAGAATTCCGTACTGGTATATCCGGACAATCGGATCAAGGACCGGGCCTATCAGCTGAAAGGCGTGAAGTTGTTTCTGCTGGAACATCGACGGGCGGAGGACGTGAAGAAAATTCTGGTCATGGCCTTTCGGGAGAGCAATATCATCGTGCAGGAAGACGTCAACCTGAACGGCCTGGTGGTAAACTGCGCCTATGACGATCTGCTCAAGGTGGAGAAATTGATCCGGGATGTGGACAAACCCATCGGGGAAGTGGAATTCGACATCCAGATACTGGAGATCAACCGGGGATTTCTCAACCGGATCGGATCCGACCTGCAGAATCAGGGGATCGACATGAAACTGGGGTTCGCCACCCAGGAAGGACTGGATATCGAAACCCTGCCGACCAGCGGACAGTTCAGCGACCTGAAAGACGTCAGTTTCTTTTTCAACCTGCCCACGGCTTTTTTTCAACTGCTGAGCAGCAGCAACCAGAGCAAAATCATCGCCAAACCGAATCTTCACGGACTCAACAACGAGAAAATCAAGTTTCTGGTGGGGGATTCGGTCCCCATCCCGGAAACCTCCTTCAGTTCGGTGGCCGGGGGAGGATTTCAGAACATTCCCACCACCAGTTACAAATACCAGGATGTGGGCATTGCCCTGGAGATGGAACCCTTCATTCACAAGAACAAAGAAGTCACCGTCCAGGTGACGCTGGGAATTGATTTCATCACCGGGTACAACGAGGATTTTCCCCTTTTCGGGACCCGGGAACTGGAGTGTACCATTCGATTGCGGCAGGGAGAAACCGCCATTATCGGAGGATTCATCCGGGATGAGGAACGGGGACTGGAGAACGGATTGCCGGCCATTTCCAAACTGCCGGTACTGGGCCGCCTTTTTGGAACCCGGGAAAAACAGAAAACCCAGACGGATATCATATTCTCCATTACCCCCCAGATCACCCGGCGCAGCGAGATTGAAACCGAATCCGAAGTGATCTGGACCAATACCCAGGGGCAGGAGAATGGGGATCCCGGGCCCCGTCCCCAACGGCCGGGTCAGATGGAACCGGCGCCCGCCACCGCGGGGGTCGAAAACCGGATCGAAATCTCACCGGTGCGACGGAGTGTCAATGCCGGCCAGTCGGCTTTCTTCTCAATCCGGTTGCGGGGAAACCGGGGGATCAAAACCCTTTCGGTTTCCGGGAGTCTGGCCGGTGAAGGAGCGGTAATCGAGGGGTTGAATACCAGCATGGTGGACAATACCGGGGACCGACGGGTGTTCAAGCACCATACCGCCGATGCCTTTCATATCGGGATCAATGTCAACGATCCCCAAAAGCCCGATTCCCTGGTACTGGGGCAGTTGAAGATCCGATTTGACCGGACGGGGGAGTACTCCATCGCGGTCAAGGATATCCGTATAGTGGGAGAGGATGACGAGTTGCTTGAGTTTGCCTCGAGCGAGGCCACAGTGATTGTCAATCAGGAATAAAACCTGCCCAACCATCCCTCCCTTGAAATGAAACGGTTCTGATTATTTGACTGAATCTTTGAGGGCTTTTCCCGCTTTGAAAACCGGGACGTTTTTTGCGGGAATGGAAATTTTGGAACCGGTTTTGGGGTTGACGCCGGTTTTGGCTTTCCTGTGGGCGGTTTTGAAGGTGCCAAATCCCACCAAGGTAACTTTGCTTTTCTTTTTCAGTTCGCTGGATACGATGTCGATGAAGGAATTGACCAGTTTTTCAGTGTCACTCAGTTTAAGGTTTGCTTTCTGGGCGATGTTTTTGACCAGTTCGTTTTTGTTCATTATTACCTCCTGCTGAGATTCTATGAGACGAAAATGAAAATGTCAAGCGGTTTTCCCCAAAAAGCCGGGGATTCCCGGGACCTTTCCAGTTGACTTTTTTCTGCTCCCTTGGTAATACAAAGCCATGGATCTGACGGTCAATGAAAATGAGATCTCGGTGATCGCCGATATCCTCAGAGAACAGAAATTCACCATTTCCAAGAAGGCGATCCGGGAAACCGTTTCGGTTCTCAACCGGTCACTGGATATTTTCCCGGTCATCAAGCAGAAGGCCATGATCGTCCGTCTTTTTGCCAATTACACCGGCACCAAAAAGAATGAAGTGATCATCCTCAACGAATCCGGGGAAGTCCCGCCGATGACCGTGAGCCTGGGGGTTCTGGCCGAGGACTGGCCGGGGATGTCCAATGCCCTGCTGGGCATTATTCATCATGAAGACTGGAATGTGCTGTTTATCAAAGGGTTTACCCTGGCGTACCACCAGCGGGAACTGGGGATCGTGATCATGGCTTTTCAGATCGAGGAGGAAGAGGCCTGCCGGGAGTACCGGGCAAGCAAGAAGGGAATCCTGCAGAAAATCAAGAATGCCTCCCGCGGCACCCTGAGCAAGGAAAAACTCCTGGATGAAGAGGTCATCAAGCTGGAGATATTCCACGATATCGTGAACCGTATCAAGCGGAAAAACCTGGACAGCCGGGAAATTGAGGAATTAACCGGTCAAAACGGCGAGGCCCTCAAATTCGTCAGCTGCCGTTCCCGGGAATACCTGGAACAGCGTTCCATCGCCGATCTGTCCCGGTTGATCGTGGACAACTATCGTCTTACCCGCAAAGTGCGGGCGGAAGGCGGCATCCAGGTCAAGATCAACAATTTCGTTACCCGGTATGAGAAACTCACCGGGATCACCCTGGTCAGCCGGGAAGATGTCATTTCCATCGAGGAATTCCTGGAAACCCTGGAGATGATCGTTCCCCAGTACATGATCAAGCATCACAAGAGTTTTGTCACCAACGACCAGATCCTGATCTACCGCCTGGAGATCATGGACCGGTACGGAAAACCCCTGAAGAAAGGGGTGATCGAATCCATCGAGAAAACCTTAAAGAGGCTGATTCTGAGTACCCATCAGAAGGGATTTACCAAACTGAAATCCATCGGCGGGTTCGAACATTTCGCCCGCGCGGTGATTCCCTTCCTGATCGATGAGTACAGAAAGACGGGAATCTCCCAGGCCTTCATCAACAGCGAAAAGAAAACCGTTTTCTTTGTGGATATCCGGCTGATCGTGGTGTCCGGAATTCGATCCCAGCCGATGTACCGGCGGTTCCTCAACCGGCTGCTCAATGCCCCCGGTTTCAACATCAACATGATTATGCCCCCCAAGCGGTATTCACAGGATGTAGAGATCAACATATTAAAACTGCGGGTGGATTTTTCCGTTTTTTGCGACCTCAAAGAAATCTATTCGGTGCTGAACGGTATCATCGAAAAATATTACGGAGAAGTGCGGGATTTCGACAAGGGGTTTCGGGAAATCGACATTTCCAAGCTGAAGAGCCTGTATCAAAGATTCCCGGATCTTTCCCGGTTCCTGATCAACGAGATCTTCTTTTCCTTTGACGAGCTGTACCGTATCGAAAAACCGGTGGAATTGTTTGAGCGGGTAGTGGATCTCTGCTCCGGAGTGATCGATGATCTGGAAAAAGATCCGGATTCCTGTGAAACCGCATTGCGAAAGGATTTTCTGAAATCCCTGGATCTGGGACTGATGGTCATTTCCTGCATGGAGCAGAACCAGCGCTCGGTATTGAAGAAAATCGTCAAACAGACAGCGGGAGACCGTTTTTATCTCTTTCGGGTGGAATGGAACCAGCGGGTCTACCTGGTGATCGCACTGGACGGGGCCCAGAGGAAGCTGACCGAGCAGCTGATGAACCAGATCGCCGAACGGGTCAAAACCCTGGTTTGCAGCGGCCGGAGACTCTCCGGGTGAAGTACTTTACAAATCCGCCGATTGGTATTATACTGGTATCCATAAAATCATAGAGGAGTGCAATGTGAACTTGGGCGTGCCAGAACTTTTGGTCATATTTCTTCTGATAGCCTTGATATTCGGGGGGAAGAAACTTCCCGAGCTGGGTAAAGGACTGGGTGAAGGAATCAAGAATTTCAAAAGATCCTTCAGAAAGGACAAGGACGACCGGGAGAAGGAAGAGGAGAACGGAGGCAAGGGCAGCGGCGGCAAAAAAAACGATGAGAAGGATAATTGAAGGCCTGATCCGCAAACGCAAGGAAAAACAGAAAGACCTAACCAATATCCTGACCGAGATCGGGGAGTCGCTGGAAAGCCGGGGGGGTCTTTTTCCCCGCAGGATCCCCGTCAAGGAGCATTTTTCCCGGCTGGACCGGATTCTCCGGGATTTTATCCTGAGCCAGGATCGGGAATGGGATGCCTATTCCAACAACCATGCCACCGGAGTTTTTCAGTCCCTCCAGTGGAAGATCGAAAAGCTGCAGGCCGAATACGCCAATCTGAAAAGCCTGCTGATCAATTTTGCCGAGCTGGAAGGAGAATTGAACCGGATCATCGATCGCCTGCGGAAGGGCCGGGTAACGGACCAAGACACCGAGGCTCTGTCCCGGATCCGGGATCAGCTCTCCGTCACCCAGTACGCGGATTTTGAACAGCGCTTCCGGGGCGATGAGCAGCAGGTGCGTGAGATGCTGCGGGGATACCTGCCTTTTTTCCGGGACCGGGATCATATTCTTGATATCGGTTGCGGGCGCGGGGAATTTCTGTCCCTGCTCCGGGAGGCCGGCATCCCGGATTACCTGGGGATCGATGTGTCCGATTCCATGCTTAAAATCGCCACCGGTCATGGTCTGCGGTGTATCAAGAAAGAAGCCTTGGAGTTTTTACGGGAATCCCCGGAGGAGAAGTTCGGGGGCGTTTTTTCTTCCCAGGTCATCGAACACCTGTCTCCCGCCGGGCTGCGGGAAATCGTGATGGAATGTTTCCGGGTCCTGCAACCCGGATCTCCCCTGATACTGGAGACCATCAACCCCCTGTCTCTTTTTGCCCTCAGCCGCATCTTTTTCCTGGATGTCACCCATCAAAAACCCCTGCATCCCGAGTATATGCGGTACCTGCTGGAGACAACCGGATTTTCCGAGGTGGAAATTCTCTACTCGGGAGAATTTAAAGGGGAGCGACTGCAGAATCTGCCAGCCGCGGATGAGCAATCGGTGGTCATCAACTGCAACATCGACAAACTGAATTCCCTGCTTTATGCGTCCTCTTGTTATGCCGTCAAGGGCCTCAAAGGGACCGGTAAATACTGACTCTGATTATCCCAGGCTTTTCACCTTGGCGGTCAGGAGGGGCACGATGGTGAACAGATCCCCCACGATCCCGTAGTCGGCTTTCTTGAAAATCGGGGCTTCGGGATCTTTGTTGATGGCCACGATGACTTTGGAGGTTTTCATGCCCACCAGATGCTGGATGGCGCCGGAAATTCCGCAGGCGATGTAAAGTTTGGGATTCACCACTTTCCCGGTCTGGCCCACCTGCATGTCATGAGAGGCGTAGCCGGAATCCACCGCCGCCCGGGAGGCTCCCACCGCGGCATTCAGGAGGCCGGCCAGGTCCTCCAGTATTTTGAAATTGGCTTTTTCCTTCATCCCGCGGCCGCCGGACACGATGATCTCTGCTTCGCTCAAATCCACCCTGCTGATCTCACTCTTGATGGTTTCCATCACCCGGGTTTTGATCCCGGTGTCGGACAAAGCGTACTCCCGGGTATCGAAATCGGCCGGGTCTCCTTCGGCCGGCGGGAAGATGTTGGGCCGAAGCGTAAACATCTTCCGCGCGGATTTAAAGGTGTTTTCCGCGAGGAGTTTGCCGGCGTACACCGGTTTGGTGACGGTATTGGACTTGAGGTCCACCTTCACGCAGTCGTTGACCAGGGCGGCATCGTCCAACTTGGCGCTGACCCGCGGAAAAAGTTCCCGTCCCTGGGCGGAGAAGATGCCGGTGAAATATTCCAGATCGAATTCCCGGATAATACCGGCGAGGGTCTGGGCGTACAGGTCCGGCTGATAACCCAGGTTGTCTCCCTTGACCTGGATCAGGTGATCCAGCCCGATCAGCCGGTCTTTGTAAGGTTCGATGTCCGGGGCGAAGATTACGCCGAAGACCTCCATCCCGCTCTGCCGGGCGACTTCGAGGGCTTCGGAATTGGATTTCTTGAACACTCCGTTCTTTAATTCTATATATACGCCTATCTTTGCCATAATCGCCTCCTACAGGACCTGTGCCTCGTTTTGAAGCAGCTCCACCAGCTTGTCCACCATCTCCCCGGGTTCTCCTTCCAGCATTTTACCGGCGGGTTTTTCCGGGGGAACCGATAACCGGGTGACGTCCACCTGATTGTCGGCGGGGTCAATCTGGGCATCGGTGGCCGCAATCTTTTTCAGTGGTTTGTTTTTGGCTTTCATGATACCCATCAGAGATGCGTAGCGGGGTTCGTTCAATCCCTTGGTGGCCGCCACTACGCAGGGAAGGGCCATTTCGATCTTTTCCCGGTCTCCCTCGTCGATGTCTCTTTCCACCACCACTTTCCCTTCCTCAAGATGGAGGGAGATGACGTTGGTAGTAACCGGCACTCCCAGGTATTCGGCCAGGTACACATGGCTGAGGAAGGCGTCATCATCGATGGCCTGCTTGCCCATGAGGATGAGATCGGGTTTTTCTTCCTTCAATACGCTGGCCAGGGCCCGGGCGGCGGTTTTGTGATCGAGGATCTGCTCGCTTTCCAGGTGGATGGCGTCGCCGATTCCCATGGCCATCGCCTTTCTGAGGACGTCTTCAGCCCGTTCGGGGCCCAGCGTGATGGCGGTGACTGTAGAACCAGGATTCTTCTCCTGCAACTGGAGGGCTTCTTCCACCGCGTACTCATCGTAGGGATTGATAATCCATTTAATATTGGAACCGTCGATCCGGTTGCCCTCTTTGATGTTCAGAGAGGCTTCGGTATCGGGTACCTGTTTGATACATACAAATATTTTCATCTTGCCTCCTAATATAGGATTTTTCCCGGAATGGTAGAATATAGCGAAAATGCCCCCAGATGTCAAACCCGGAATCGAGCGATGGGGTTCCCTGCCGAACATGCGATTTCCCCCGGCCGGTCCACCTGCAATTCGGGAACCCCGAAGACCCCGCTCATCGGCCTTGGCCGGAGGATGGAATATTTTTATTTAATCAGGGGGAATCCTTGATTTTTAGTCCACGAATATATATAAATATACCTTGACTTAAGGAGGAAATATGTCCAAACTCGATCTATCACTCGGTAATCTGGAAGAACTGTTCCCTGAAAAATTCAGCAACGAGCAGATTGCCAGAGCCAAGACGGTTTTCTTAAAGGAACTGGCCCTGCTGGCTCACCGGATGTACACCGGAAAGATGATGACCGTCCCCAAGGCCGGCATATACGGCTTCAACTGGTTCAACGTCTGGTATACCCCCGGCGTTTCCAAAATTTCCACGACCATTCGTGATGACAACCAGCAGTCCTTCGCCCTGAGCAACCGGGGAAATTACGTGGCGGTGGTATCCGATTCCACCCGGGTGCTGGGGGACGGCGACTGTACCCCTCCCGGCGGATTGGGGGTAATGGAAGGGAAGGCCTTCCTGATGAAATATCTGGGCGGTGTGGACGGAACCGCTCTTTGTATCAACAGCTACAACGAAAAGAACGAGCATGATCCGGATAAAATCATCGATTTCGTGAAGATGCTCCAGCCCAGTTTCGGTGCGGTCAACCTGGAAGATATCTCCCAACCCAACTGCTTCAAGGTTCTGGACACCCTCAGGGAGGAGTGCGAGATCCCCGTATGGCACGACGATGCCCAGGGAACCGGATGCGTCACCCTGGCCGGTCTGATCAATGCCCTGAGGATAGTGGACAAGGAGATCGGCAAGGTACGGATCGTTTTTTACGGCGCCGGCGCCTCCAATACCACCATCGCCCGTCTGATCATCCAGGCCGGAGCGGATCCGGAAAAACTGGTTCTCTTCGACTCCCGGGGAGCGCTGCATAAAGGTCGGCTGGATATCCAGCAGGATCCCCGGTTCTACCGGAAATGGGAGTTGTGCGAATCGACCAATCCCGGCAAAATTGATACGGTCGAGGAAGCGGTCAAGGGCGCCGATGCCCTGATTGCCCTCAGCAAACCGGGGCCGGATGTGGTCAAACCGGAATGGATTCAGGGTATGGGTCCAAAACCGGTGGTCTTTGCCTGCGCCAACCCGGTTCCCGAGATATATCCCTATGCGGCCAAGGAAGCGGGGGCATATGTGGTGGCCACCGGCCGGGGGGATTTCCCCAATCAGGTCAACAATTCCCTGGGTTTCCCGGGTATCCTGAAGGGATCCCTGGTGGTCAATGCCCGGAAGGTAACGGATAAAATGGCCATTCGGGCCGCTTATTCCATCGCGGATTTTGCGGTCAAAAAGGGGATCAGTCCGGATTATATCATGCCCACCATGGACGAAACGGAAGTGTTTGCCTGCGAGGCTGCCGACGTGGCCGATGAAGCCATCAAGAACAATGTGGCCCGTAAACCCTCTGACTGGCAGCAAACCTATGACCGGACCCTCAAGGATATCAAGGATGCCCGGGCGATTCTGGACCTCCTCATGAAGGAGAATTTTGTCCAGCGTCCCGATGAGAAGATGCTCAAGGCCGCCCTGCAGAAAGCCATCGACGCCGTAAGCTGATACCCTTTCCGCGCCCGGCATTTCCAGTCCGGAGATCGGATATTTTCCGTTTCCGGTTGAAATTTTTTTTTTTTTGTTGTAGTATAATTGCGCATGGGGCCCCGGTCCCGGCGGGATATGGCAGTATGGGCAGGAAAAAATTTCTGAAGATATGGCTGGCGACCTTCTCGTTCATGGTACTGGCGGGAATCGCCGGGTTCGTCATCCATATCCTGGATTTCAGCAAGAGTTACGACCATACCATCGACCGGCTGACCGTCCTGCAGACCAAGGTCGACAAGTTGACCTACCAGCTTTTCGAGCACGAAGCCCAGTTGTCCGAGTACGACCTTCTCAAGTTTAAATCCTTCTCCCTGACCCGGAAGTATCCACAATTTTCCGAAATCGTGGAATCCGTGTATCACAAGAGCCAGGAATTCGGCCTGGATCCCTCCCTGATCCTGGGGATTATTCAGGTGGAAAGCAATTTTAATCCCACCGCCATCTCCAGCCGGGGGGCATACGGTCTGATGCAGATCAACAAAGATGTCTGGGACCGGGAATTATCCATCCGGGATGATGATATTTTTGATATCGACTACAATATTGACCTGGGATTGAAGATCCTCAAACGGTACCTGCGGGTATCCAAGGGAGATCTCCGCCAGGCCCTCCATTATTACAACAACGGTTTCAAATACAACAACACCAAGTATCCCTATATGGTCATGGATACGTCCTTTCTAAAACCTTCAACCCCGGTTTTTTCCCTCAGTCAGAAACCCTGAAGGGGCGGGGTTTTTACAGGGATTTGCATACCAGCAGATAGTGCGGCGAGGAGGAGGATTCAAGGTGGATCCGGTGGGCCCTGATATCCACCACGATCTGGCTGCTTCCCGAAGCATCGGCCGTCCAGACCCGTACCGGTCCGCTGCCCGGCTCGAGGAAGTGGCTTAATCCGTCCTCAGGGAAAGACAGGGCTTCCTGGGTGGTGGGAAGCCGCCAGTTGGTGAATTCGGCGTATTTACGGGCCTTGAACATGGAGGATTTGTAGAGATCCATCGGTTTGGGCCACAAGTGCCAGATCAGCCCGTTTTCATAGTCTGCCAGAATTTTCTGATTGCCGATGGCCAGTTTTTCCGTATCGGTGCTGGTCCGGGACCGGGTTCGCTGCAGTTCATCCACCTCCTGCTGCGTGTAGCGACGGGGGGTGCTGGGGAGGGTTCGTTTCCGGCGGGATTGGATTTTCCGGGTGATATCCGCCTTGATCCCGGTACTCGGGTCCATCTTGTTGAGCCGGTTGATGGCGGAAATGGCTTCTCCGTAATACTCTCCCCGGGGGTATTTGCTGACGTACTCCCGGTATTTTTCAATGGAGTTTTCTTCCCGGGCTTCTTCAAAAAGAAGTTGCTCCGGGCTTTTCATATTGCGTAAATTTTCCAGGATCTCTTCACGCCGCTGATCTGTGCTCTGGGTTTCGGAAACGGGCCCGGTATCGACCGGGTCTTCCTGGGCGATCCGGGACCGGGAAGTCTGATCGGTATCCACGGGTACCGGGGACTTTTTTTTCTCCGGGGTCGGCCGGGACCGGGAGGTGTCGGGCTGGGTCTGGTTGGAGGAACCCGCTTTGGGGGTGGTTCGGGCAGGGGAGGCGGCAGAAGAGGAGGGCGGAGGGCCTTGGGCCACTTGATTCTGCTTTACCGGGCTGGGGTTACGATCTTTTTTGAAGACAAAGAAGTATGCGGCGACGGCCAGCAGAATGACGATAATTGCGCCGGCGATGACGGTCTTCTTTCTGGAATCGGCAGGTACCTGGAACTCCGGCCTTTCGATGGGGGGAGGGGGCATGTCGGGTGTTTCCCCGGTTGTTTGCCGGTCGGTGGGACCGGGTGGCGGTTCCGGCCGGGAGACGGGGCTTTCCAGAAGGATCTCTTCTTCTGACTCGGAGTTGTCCAGCAGGGGCTCGGAAGGCACCGTCTCCTCCGGGGAGGGGGGGAAGGTATCCGCCGGTTTGCGGTTTTCCTCATTAAAGTCATGATCCACCGTTGGTTCGGGAAAATCCCGGTCGCCAATTACCGTCTTTGGCTTCGAATCCCTCTCTTCCTGTTCGCGGGCTTTCTGCTGGGCGATATCCAGCTGCTTTTTGATTTCGCTCTGTTTGAGCTCCTTGCTGTTGGACAGAACTTCAAAATCGCTTTTACGGGTGGTATCGATTTCCTTGGATTCCTCGGCAAAGAGCTCTTCCAGGTCATCGAATCCCTGGGAGTTTTCTTCCTGGTCAGAGGAAAAATCCAGTTCCAGGTAGTCTTCTTCCTCCTTTTTCTCAGATCCTTCATCCAGATCGATTTCCATCAGGGACTCTTCTTCCCGGGATTCTTTCGGTGGGGGGGATTCGGATGGTTCTTCGGGGATGTTTAAAAAACCGTCCTCTTTGTCCGTTTCCGGTGAGGACTCCCCGCTCCCTTTCATCCTTCCGGGAGCAGACCCGGGAGAGGGACTCTGAATCAGATCTTCATTATCGATATTGATTTCTTCCATTTCACTGCGATCGTCCAGAAAGGGATCCTTGTGATCTTTTTCTTCCGGTGAATGAACCCGGGTCGCCCGCTGGTCATCGCCTGATTTCTCGGGCTGCGATCCGGAGGTGGAAAACTGGTCATCCAGGATAAAAAGGTCCTGATCTCCCGATTCCTTTTTTTCGTCTTTATTCTGGAACCGCTGGTCGAAACTTTGATCAAAGATATCGTCGTTTTCGTCGTAATCCAGCGGATCCGTCGGTTTTTTTTTGTCGTTCATTTCATTCACCCCATCTTTTTGTGTCAGTATGGGCAGCCATACTGTATTATTCTAATTTAAAACGCGCGGTCTGTCAAAATAAAAACCCCGGTCAGCAGGAAAACCCCCCGAATGGCGTTTTGTATTTGGGGAACACATGTGTTAGAATTAGGCTTATTTTTGCAGGTCATATGGACAAAATACTGATTACCGGAATGGCCGGTTTCATCGGCAGTCACCTGGCGGCAAGGTGTGTGAAAGCGGGCTTTCAAGTGGTGGGACTGGACAATCTGAACGATTATTACGATGTCAATCTTAAACTGGATCGCCTGAAATTTCTGGGGTTCAGTTCCCTGGGCGACGCCGATATCGTCGAGAATCGGTCCCTCGGTGCTTCAGAAAATCTCGCTTTCATCAAGACCGATCTGACCAGCCGGGAGACGACTGCGGATATATTTCACCGGGAGAAACCGGAGGTGGTGATCCATATGGCGGCCCAGGCCGGGGTGCGGCATTCCATCGAACATCCCCACGCGTACATCCGCAGCAACATCGAAGGATTTTTGAATGTACTTGAAGGCTGCCGTCATCATCGGGTGAAACATCTGCTCTTCGCTTCTTCCTCCTCGGTGTACGGACTGAACCGCAAGATGCCCTATTCCGAACACGATCATACCGATCATCCCGTATCCCTGTACGGGGCCACCAAAAAGGGCGGTGAAATGATGGCCCACGCCTATTCCCGATTGTACGGGATCCCATGCACCGGTCTACGGCTTTTCACCGTCTATGGACCTTACGGCCGTCCGGACATGTCTCCCATGATTTTCAGCCGCAGGATCGTTTCCGGGCAGTTTTTGGAAGTATTCAATTACGGCCGGATGGAAAGGGATTTCACCTATATCGACGATGTCACCGAGGCAATCTGCCGGCTGATTCCGATTCCGCCGGCGGAGAATCCGGAGTGGAATGGGCAGGCCCCGGATCCCCAAGAGTCTGCCGCTCCCTACCGGATCATAAACGTGGGGGGTGGCCGGCCGCAGAAACTGGAGGATTTTATCCAGGTTCTCGCCCGGTTCCTGGGCAAAAAAGCCCGGAAGCGGGGATTGCCCATGCAGAAAGGGGACGTTTTAAAAACCTACTCGGATACCAGTGAGCTGTACGCCCTGACCGGATTCACCCCGGTGGTGGACCTTGAGGAAGGGATCCGGCGCTTTGTACGGTGGTACAAAGACTACCATGGAATCCGCCCATGATCAAAAAGGCAGAATCGGGACATCGGGATATCGGTGATTAGGAGTGAGGCGCAATGGAATTTGAAAAGAATATTCTGAGTATCGGCGCCGGCTATGTGGGAGGCCCCACCATGTCGGTGATCGCCCGGCAATGCCCGGAATACCGGGTGGAGCTGGTCGATATTGACCATGAGAAGATCGCCCGGTGGAATTCGGATGACCTCCCCATTTACGAACCGGGTCTGGCGGAAATCGTGCAGTCGATACGGGGAAGAAACCTCTTCTTTTCCACCGATATCGGGGCGGCCATCGATCGGGCGGATATCATTTTCGTCTCTGTCAATACCCCGACCAAGACTTATGGCTACGGGGCGGGAATGGCCTCTGACCTTCAGTACTGGGAACAAACCGCTCACACGATCGTTCAACATTCCCGGGGCGACAAGATCATCGTGGAAAAAAGCACCCTGCCGGTGCGGACCGCCGAAGCCATGGAAAGAATTCTTTCGGCCAATGACAAGGGGCTGCGGTTTGAGGTGGTGTCCAATCCCGAATTTCTGGCGGAGGGGTCGGCGATCAACGACCTGATGAAGGCGGACCGGGTGCTGATCGGGCACCATCAGTCCAAGACCGGCAGAAAGGCCGCCCGGGAGATCGTGGATATCTACCGCCACTGGCTGCCCGCCCGGAGGATCATTACCACCAACGTCTGGTCCTCCGAGTTGTCCAAGCTGATTGCCAATGCCTTCCTGGCCCAGCGTATCTCTTCCATCAACGCCACCGCCCAGATATGCGAAAGGAGCGATGCCGATGTTCAGGAGGTGGCCCGGGCCATCGGGACCGATCGGCGGATCGGTCCCCGGTTTCTCAATGCCAGCGTGGGGTTCGGGGGTTCCTGCTTCAAAAAGGATATCCTCAATCTGGTCTATATCGCCCGTTCCTTCGGCCTGGAGGAGGTGGCGGATTACTGGAATATGGTGGTTCGCCTGAATGAAGCCCAGAAGGCCCGTTTTGTACGGAAGATGGTATCGGCGATGTTCAACACAGTGGCCGGGAAAAAGATTGCCCTCCTGGGATTCGCCTTTAAAGCCCATACCGGAGATACCCGGGAAAGTCCCGCCATCGATATCGCCCGCCAGCTGCTCGAAGAACGGGCGGTGCTTGCCATCAGCGACCCCAGGGCCCTGGACAATGCCCGCCGGGACCTGGAGGGGATTCCCGGCAAGGTGGAATTCCAACCCGATCCCTACCGGGCGGCTGACGGAGCCTCCGCCCTGGCCATCCTGACCGAATGGCCGGAATACCGGGACCTTGATTATTCCAGGATCTATCGGCGGATGAACAAGCCCGCTTTCGTTTTCGACGGTCGGAATATCCTGAATCACCCGGTTCTTTTTAAGCTGGGATTCAACGTTTATCCTCTGGGCAAGAAAGGTCTCAGCCACTTTCGATAGGGAGAATCAACCATGTGCGGGATTTTCTGTTATTGCGGTAAAAAGAAGGCCATTCCCATTTTACTGGAGGGCCTGAAAAGACTGGAATACCGGGGGTATGATTCTGCCGGCCTGGCCGTTAAAGGCCGAGGCCGCATGCTGGTGGTCAAAACCTCAGGACGGGTGGTAAACCTGGAAAAAAAATGTATCAACATCAACAACCGGGCCACCACCGGAATCGCCCATACCCGCTGGGCTACCCACGGGAAACCCACCGAGCTCAATGCCCATCCCCATGTGGATTGTACGGGAAAGATCGCTGTGATTCACAACGGTATCATTGAAAACTTCAGCGCCATCAAAAAAGAACTGATCGCCGAGGGACATCAATTCCATTCCCAGACCGACACCGAGGTTATCGCCCACCTGATTGAAAAATATTACGCCCAGCGGGATTTTGAGACCGCCGTTCTCAAGGCGGTGAAGCTCCTCAACGGCACCTTCGGAATTGCGGTGCTGAACCTGGATTTCCCCGACAAGATTGTGGTGGTCAAGAGGGGCAGCCCGGTATTGCTGGGAATCGGGGACGGGGAGATGTTCGTGGCCTCGGATTCCAATGCCCTGGGTCCTTTTACCAACAAGATGATTCTGCTTAATGACAACGAGATTGCGGTAATCCAGCGGGATCAGTATTATATCAAAAACCTGGAAAATGAACTGCTGAAAAAGGAAATCGAGACCCTGGAAAAAGAGGAAATGGCCGTCAGCCGCCAGGGTTTTGAACACTTCATGCTAAAGGAGATTTTTGAGCAGCCCCAGACCATCAAGAATGCCTTTCGCGGACGGATCCTGAAGGGAGAAGGAGTATCCAAACTGGGAGGGCTGGAACCGGTGATCGACCGGTTGATCAGCCTGCGCAAGCTGATCATCGTTTCCTGTGGAACGAGTTATAACGCCGGATTGCTGGGACGTTATATCCTGGAGAGTCTGACCAAAGTTGAAGTGCAGACCGAAGTCGCCTCTGAATTCCGTTACCGCCGGATTCAACTGGGAAAAGGCGACGTGGTGCTGGCCCTCTCCCAGTCCGGGGAAACGGCCGATACCATTGCCGCTCTCAAGGAGGCACGGCGGAAGGGGGCCCTGATCCTGGGCGTGGTGAATATGGTGGGATCCAGTATCGCCCAAATGACCGATGCCGGCATTTACAACCATGCGGGGCCCGAGATCGGTGTTGCTTCCACCAAGATCTACACCTCCCAGCTGGTGATCATGACCCTGATCGCCCTGCTTTTGGGTCGGAACCAGAGCGTCTCCTTCATGGAGGGAGAAGAAATCCTGAATGCGATTCAGCAGATTCCCCAGCAGGTCAAGAATATCCTGGACCAGTCGGCCCGGGTGGAAGCAATCGCCCGCAAGTACGCCCGCTACAAGAACTTCCTGTATATCGGGCGGTTGTACAATTATCCCACCGCTTTGGAAGCGGCATTGAAACTCAAGGAGATTTCCTATATTCATGCCGAGGGGTATGCCGCCGGTGAAATGAAACACGGCCCGATTTCCCTCATTGACGAGAATTTTCCCACCGTGTCCATTGCTCCCACCGATGCCACCTTTGATAAAATGATCAGCAACATGCAGGAGATCAAGGCCCGGAATGGAAAGATCATTACGGTGACCGACGAGCAGAACAGCAAGATCGAGGAAGTATCCGATGAAATCATCGTCGTGCCCAAATCCCTTCCCATTCTGCAGCCGATATTGAACATCATCCCCCTGCAGCTCTTCGCCTATTACCTGGCGCGGGAGAACGGCTGTAATATCGACAAACCCCGTAACCTGGCCAAGTCGGTAACTGTGGAATAAAAAGCCGGATTTTCCCTTTTACTCGAAAAAAGAAGACACAAAGACCACCTCTACCCCGGAATCCCGGATATAGGGGATCGAATCCCGGATGGCCCGGAAGGTAGAAGGGAAAGGATGCCCGATGCCGATGGCGCGTCCCCGGTCCACAGCCAGCCGGACCAGTTTTTTTAACTGGTTGCGGGTATACCCGTATTCCTGCTGGTGATCGATGAATACATCCCTGCGGGCCGCCGGTATCCCCAAAGCCCGGGCAATTTGATAGGCTTCGCTGTTCTGGGAAGTGCGGGAATCGATGAAGAACAGGCCGGTTTTTTTTACCTGGGAGAGGAAGGCGGTCATCGCCCGCCGGTCCTGGGTCAGGAGTGATCCCATATGGTTGTTGATGCCCCGGGCCTGGGGAATGATCTCCCGGGCCCGCTGGAGCACCCGGCCCATCTGGTCGGCCGAAGAGGCGGTGGTGATGTAATCCCAGTTTTGGTAACCGTTGTTTTTGGACTCCATGGGAATGTGGACCATGATCTCAAGGTTCAGTTTCTGCATCCGCAAAGCTTCGTCCCGGGCATTCTGGGCGGAGGGGATGATGGAACCGGTGACGGGAATGTTGAGGTTTTTCAGTTGCATGGAAATGTCGCTGCCGTACCCGATGTCGTCGATGATCAGGGCCATCTTTCCCCGGTGATCGTTCTCCCGGGATGGGGGAGATTCCTCTTTCGGGGACGGGTCCTTTACGATCAACTGCAAGAGATGGGACGGACTGCCGTCATCCTGAATCTGATAGCGGAGGAGGGTGCGTCCGTTCTCCTTGAGGATTTCCGTGAATTCCAGCCTGCGGTCCTGTTCCCGGCAGAGCTGACGGATTTTTGCCAGGAGGCGGTCCCGGCTGCGGGGAGTGAGGGTAATATCCAGGGAATAGATACCCCGGTCATCCCGGCGATATTTCACCGGCAGCTGTTGGTCAAAAATGGTTTCCAGCAGTTGATCGGAAAAGGATGAGAGGAAGGCGGGGGCCGGGCTGTCCGGGTGGCGGGAAGGGGGTGGCAACCGCAGAAGGTCGGTAAAGATGAAACTCTCTTTTCCCTGGCGAAAGTCCAGATATTCCAGGCCGACCGTCACCAGCAGAGACAGGAGAATGAAAGTCAGGATAATCGGCAGAAAGCGCTTTTCCTTATGGCTTTTTCGGTTCATCTTTCCAGCAGTGCGAGCAGCTGTTCCGCTTGTTCGGGCAGGTGCAGTTCGGAGAGTTGGATCCGCGGTTCCAGCGGGTGGCCGGATAATTCGCGTTCCGCCAGCCGGTATTCACCGGTGGGGAACAGCGCCAGGCTGCCGTCCTCAAGGGGCAGTTCCCGCATTAGGGCGAGCAGTCCGCCGGTAGCGGTGCCCAGTGTGACGGCTCCATCCAGATCCAGCAGGTGGGCCAGCAGTTCACTGTACATGACGGTAGAGGCATCGATCAGGCCGGCAACAAAGGGCCGGTCGGGTTGGATTCGACCCATCTGCACCGTTTCCGAATGGGTCCTGGTGACCAGGGTGAGGGGAATCTCCCGGGAAAGAAGCAGCCCCGATATTTCTCTGAAGGAGTCAAAATCGCCACCCAGATATCCCCTGAGGTCCAGAACCAGACCCGCAGGTTTTGGGTCCTGGAGAAAATTCTTGAGACGGTTCCATTCCGAACGGGTGAACCGCAGCAGGGGCAGATAGTATAATCCCTTTCCCAGGGGAACCGGGGAAGGGCAGGCGGTCCGAAAGGTGGTCAGATTGATCTCCCGTGGATTTGAATTATTACCCGGTTTGCCGATGGACAACCGGATGTCCCGGGGGGTCAGGCTTTGCAAACGGGTGAGGATCTGCCAGTAGCCGAGAGTGTTGAAATCCAGATCATCAATGGCGGTGATACACTCGCCCGGGAGAATCCCCGCCCGGTCAGCCGCGGATCCGGGTTGGATCCGGGTAATCAGAAATTCGTCATCCCGCAGGTGACCGAAAATTCCGGCGGAGCAGATTTCCCCGGGTACTGACAGGGCCCGGTATACCCGGGCCCGGGCCCGGGTCAGGTAGGCCGAAGCGGGATGAAGGGCCTTGAAAAAACTGCTGAGGGCCGGGGGAATAATGTCCGCCGGATTTACCGGCCTGACGTATTCTTCCCGGATCAGGTCCAGGGCCTGGTGGAAGATATCGATCCCTTCATTGCCACCGGATTCGGGCCGTTGTAAAAAGGAAAACACCAGGAACAGGATCAGGGCAAGGGTTCCGGCAGCGGCGATGACCAGGGTCTTTTTTCTCATGGCAGGATGTATTTTATCATCATTGCTCCAGCCAGTTCAAGGGATTCTGGGCCTGGACGTTGATTCTGATTTCGAAATAGAGGGATGTTCCCTGCAGGGAACCCGAATCGCCGACCAGGGCAATCAGTTCCCCCTCTTCCACCCGTTGCCCTTGCTGAACGTATAGTTTCCGGCATCGCCCGTAGAGACTGAACAGGTCGACGGCATGCTGGATGATGATGGTATTCCCGTATCCCTTGAAGTAGTCTGCAAATACCACCGTTCCCGGGAGCACCGATTTGATGGATTCATCCGCCACCGGAGCGATCTCGATGCCGTTATTCATGGTATAGGTGTCGAATTTTTTGCTCTTTTTTCTCCCGAATGTGGAGATTACACGCCCTTTGAGGGGCCACCTGATCTTTTTTTTCAGGGTCGACAGATTGATCCGCTTGGTTTTGAATATGTTTTTTCGCTGGGTAATGATATTGTCCAGTTTTTCTGCCTGCAGTTTCAATTCATTGAGATGCTGTATGTAGGTGCGTTTGTCGTTGTTGATATCCTCTAAGAGGGAGATCCGGGATTCCTTGACCTGATGCAATTGTCGAATGTGACGGGTCTGAAGGTCGGAATTTCTCTTCAGTTCTTCCCGTTCCCGGTTCAATGATCTCTTGACCTCGATCAATTGGGAAATGGCCTCCCGGGTTTGGTCAATCTCGCTGGATTTGTAATTGACCAGAGAAACGAAGAGGTGGTAATTCTGGAACAGCTGATTGAAATTGTCAATTCTGAGAAACAGTTTCAGATAGGTGTTGCCGCCGGTTTTGTACAGGATCCGGAGCACCTTTCGGATCTCTTCCTTGAATTCCTCGATGCGGTCGGCCAGAGATTTTTCCTCTTTCTCCAGCCGCAGGATCCGTTGTTTGATCTTTCGAATCTTATTCTCCAGGTTGTTTCTGATAATCACCTGTTTCTCGTAACGGAGTTCAACGTTGTAGATCTGGTCAAGGATGGAATCCTTGGTCTTGTCCAGTTCTTCAAGCTTGCGGTTGATCTCCTGTATACGCTGGTTGATCTTCTGGTCTTCCTGGCCGGGGGCGGGAAGGGTGGACCACAGGATAAGGAGTATCCAGGGGATGATTTTATTGCCCATGAATGCGACATTATCCCACAAAACGCTTCTTTTGAAAACCTCTTTTCCGGGCAAATAATCAGGGTCCGACTGAAGGGAAGGGATTTTGACCGGGCGGTCGGGTTGACTTTTTACCGGCAATGGCCTTTAATGGTTCCGGTTGGTACCCGGAACAATGGTATAAAATGCCGTCAGAATCCCTTCCCGCTCCCCGACGTTCTTTGCGGAAATTTTTGCCTGTTCTGGTGCTGACGGGTTGTGTGCTGCTTTCCGGGGTGTATGGACTGGTGATCCAGGCGGAATGCGATGATGCCTATATATACTACGTATATGTGCAGAACCTGGCCGCCGGCAAGGGATTGACTTTCAACGGTCAGCGGGTGGAGGGCTTCAGCAGCGCGGTCTGGGTGGTGCTGCTGTCTGCATTTCATCTCCTGCTGGCGGTCCCTCTTCCTCTGCTGGGGAAGATCCTGAGCGGGGTTTCCGGCGTTCTGGTCATTCTGACCACCTGGCTGCTGGCCCGGCGGGTACTGAAGGACCGGGTTTTGGCCCTCCTTCCTCCGGTGTTGCTGGCGGTGACCGGCGATTTTGCCTTTTACCTGTACAGCGGATTGGAACAACTCCTTTTTACCGCGCTGGTGACCGGGATCCTGGCCCTCTGGATCCGATATCCTGCCCGTGAATTTCTCCGTTGCCGCTGGATCCCCCTTCTGTTTGCCCTGATGATTCTGACCCGTCCGGAAGGAATGGTTCTGCTGGTTCTGATCCTGGGGTACCTGACCGGCCGGAGAATGTCCGGCCGGGCCCTGGCCCGGTGGACAGGATCGGTAATCCTCTGGCTGCTCCCGGCGGTTGTCCTACGCTGGCTCTATTACGGACACTGGCTGCCCAATACCTTTTACGCCAAAAGCAACGCCGGCCTGGCCAATATTCCCCATGGACTATCCTATCTCGGGCACAGTCTTCCGCGCTACGGGTTGGTTCTGCTGCTGTTGCTGTTTTTAACGGGCTGGTACCGGATCAGAAGAAAGGGTTCCCCTCCCTCCGCATTGCTGTGGATATTTCCGGTGGTATGGATTTTTTATCTGGCGGTACAGGGGGGAGACAATATGGTGGGGGGGCGGATGATTCTGCCGATTTTACCGGCGGTTACCGTTTTGTTGGTTCGGATGCTGGAAACCCTGAAAACCGGTTTCCCGGCCCTCACCGCAGTCCTGCTGGTCGCTGTCATTGGTCTGGCATTCGGATATGTCGCCGACGCCCGCGTGTCCCGGCACCGGCAGAGCTGGGAAAAAACCAGTGTTATTCGTTTAAAGATCGGCCGCTATCTGAATCGGCATTATCCCTCCAATACGCTGGTGGCCCTGAATCCGGCGGGAATCATTCCCTTCTATTCAAAATTGCCCGCCATCGACATGTTGGGACTGAACGATGTGCATATCGCCCGGAGGGGCCACCGGGACCGTGGGCTGCCTTTCGGTCACCAGGCGGGAGACGGCAATTACGTATTATCCCGTCGTCCGGATATCATCCTGTTCAAGGGAGGGGACAGTCCCACGCCCGGGATCTATATCAGTGATCGGGAAATCTGGCGTTCACCACTGTTCTGGCAAAGGTACCGGCGGGTCTACTGGGCGGCCATCGGGGCCCACGCCTATGTTCTCCGATCCGGTTCTCCGATGGAAGGACGACCGGATTAAATGACACCCCGGCCCGGAATTTGGATAATTCGGTAGAATTTTGTCCCGGAATCATATATTTTTTAGATGGAGGTGTTCAGGTGACCCGAAAAATCGTTGGATTGTTCATGTTGTTTTGCCTGGTGGCGGTCTGCCTTTTGCGGGCAAAAACCACTGAAACCTATTTTTATGAGAAGATTGCCAACCCCAGCGGGAAGGTAAATTTCGTTTTCGGTTTTTACCCGGAAAAGTACACCTGGAAAGAATCCCAGAGCAGCAGTTATACCACGATTCCCGCGGCGGTCGTCAACGACAAGAGCGCCGATTCGCTCCAGTGGAATGATTACAAGGTTTTCATCATGCTGCGGGATGGTACCCTGTTCAGGAATTACACCACGACCGCGAAATCCGGCCGGTATCTGTGCAAGTACCCGGTCAACCCCGGGGAAACCCACTACCAGGACTTTGCCTTTGCCAAGAAATTTAAACCTGCCCAGATTCTCCATGTCTGGCTGGAGTTGAAGCACAACAATTTTATAAAACTCAAGATGAAAATCTGATGCCCTGCCTGGAGGCGGGGATGCCTGGTGTTGCCGAATCTTCCTCAGGCCCGGGGGTGGAAACGCTGGTAGGTTTTCAACAGATCCGTGTAGTTGAGGCTGGTATACTTCTCGGTGGTGGAGAGGTTGGAGTGTCCCAGCAATTCCTGAATGACCCGCAGGTTGGCCCCCCGCTGCAGCAGGTGGGTGGCGAAAGAATGGCGGAAGAGATGGGGGAAGACCCGGCGGCCGCTATCCATCAGCCGGCGGTATTCCCGCTGGAGAATCCTTTCCACGGAACGCTCGGTGATCGGTCCGCCCCGGTGGTTGAGGAAGATAAAATCCCCGGCGGAAGGAAACCGTGCCCGGGCGGTCTGCAGATATTTTTCCAGATATTGGCCGGCCGTGCGGGTAAAAGGGACCAATCGTTCCTTTTTCCCCTTGCCCAGCGTTCTCAGAATCCGGCGGTCCAGGTTGACGTCTGACTTTCTCAGGGCGGTGAGTTCCGATATCCTCAGTCCGGTGGCATAGAGGAATTCGAAGAGCGCCTTGTTCCGGATTTCCAGGAAGGTGGTCTGCGGCAGCCGGTCCAGGAAGGTGCCGATCTCGGTCTCGGTCAGAATGCGGGGGAGTTTTTTGTCCAGTCTGGGAACGGAGATGGCTTCCATGGGATTGCTGTTCAGGATCCCGCGGTTTACCAGATAGGTATAAAAGGCCCGCAGTACGTAAACCTTGCGGGCGACGGTGGATTTATTGCGAGAGGCGAGAAATACCGAGGAGATGAAATCGCGGATTCGATCCCGGTCCGCATCCAGTATTTCCTTCCCCATGAAATCAGCCAGCTGCTGAATATCCTGACGGTAGGCTTTGACGGTATGGAGGGAGTATTTGCGGATGTCGGTCAGGTATTCCAGGTATTCCTTCAGATGACGCTTGAATTTTTCCATTGGCGAATGCATTCCAGTGCCCGGAGGGCTTTTTGTTCCTTTCGCTGTCGCTTGGAAACCCGGGGGCCCCGGATTGGGGGCAAAAGGCCGAAAGAAAATTTGGTGGGTTTGAATTGTTGCCAGCGGGCATGGGTGATGTAGTGAATCAGGCTTCCCAGGGCGGTCTGGGTGGGGATGTCTGGAAAGGGGCGCTTCAGCAGAATACCCGCAAGCCGCAGTGCGGCGTAAAGTCCGGTGGCGATGGATTCCACGTACCCTTCAACTCCACAGAGCTGGCCGGCGAAAAAGATGTTGGGGTCGGCTTTCAGCTGGAGGTGGGGATTCAGAACCAGCGGAGCGCTGATGTAGGTGTTGCGATGCATCCTTCCGTAACGTTCGAAACGGGCCTTCTCCAGTCCCGGAATCTTGCGGAAGACTCTCCGTTGTTCACTCCATTTCAAGCGGGTCTGAAATCCCACCATCTGGAGAAAAGTGTGCTTCAGGTCGTCGGTGCGCAGCTGGATGACGGCGTGGGGCATCTTTCCACTGCCGGGATCTGTCAGTCCCACCGGTTTCAACGGTCCGAAAGCCAGGGCCTGGGATCCGCGCCGGGCGATTTCCTCCACCGGCAGGCAGGCATCGAAAAAAAGCCCTTTCTCAAAATCCTTGGGTTGCACCGTCTGAGCCGATACCAGGTCTTGCACCAGTTGCTCATACTGGGACCGGTCCAAAGGGATATTGAGAAAATCGGGGCTTCCTTTTCCGTATCGGGAAGCCTTGAAGCAGACGCTCTGATCCACTGAATCGGTGGCAAGGATGGGGCAGGTGGCGTCGAAGAAAAACAGATTCTTGCGCATGGTCAGGGAGGTCAGGTGTTCCGCCAGAGCGTCACTGGTCAGAGGGCCGCTGGCGACCATGACCGGAGAAATCAGGTCCCGCAGATCGGTGATTTCCCGGGTGATCACCTCGATGCGGGGATGAGCCTTGATTTCCCGGGTGATCTCTTTTGCCAGCCGGATCCGGTCGACCGCCAGGCTCTGGCCCGCGGGAACCCGGCATCTTTGTGCGATCTTCAGGTAAAAAGACTCCAGGATCTCCAGTTCTTTTTTCAACAGTCCGTTGGCAGAGGCCGCGGATTCGCTGCCCAGGGAATTTGAACAAACCAGCTCTCCGAAAAAACCGGTGGAATGGGCGGGGGTGGGAACCCGGGGCCGCATCTCAAAAAGGGTGACCGTAATTCCCCGGCTGGCCAGCTGGAAAGCCGCCTCCACCCCGGCCAGGCCGGCGCCGACGATCGTCGCATGGGGGCTCATTTTTTCTGGGTCTTTTTTTGGATGTACCGGCAGTCCGGGTACCCGGAACAGGCCACAAAAAATTGCTTGGTTTTTCTGGAAAAACGCTTTACCAGGGGTTTTTGACATTCCGGACATGCCCCCAGGTCCTCATGTGTGTTTTCTATGTATTTACATCGGGGATAGCCGGAGCAGCCGATGAAATAACTGCGGGTTTTGGGCGAATATCTTTTAACCAGGGGAGAATTACACTGCGGGCATTTTCGGTCAATCTTCTCATCGCCGGGTTTGTCGCCGGTTTCCTTGTGGATGTAATTACAGCCGGGGTAGGCGGAACAGGCGATGAACCAGCCCCGGGTTTTGTAGGAATATTTCACCACCAGGGGATTGTGACACCGCGGGCAGACCTGATCGGTCTGCAGGATTTCCTTTTCTTTGAGGTTGATTTGATCCAGGTCCGCTTTCAACTTTTGATAAAAGGCATCGATTCCCTTCTGCCATTCCATCTGACCCCGGGAAACCTTGTCCAGTTCCCCCTCCAGATTGGCGGTGAAATTGACTTCCATCAGGTCCTGGAAATGGTTTTCCAGAAATTCCACCACTTTGATTCCCAGAAAGGAGGGCTTGAATTTCTTATCCTCCCGGTAGACATATTCCCGCCGGTTGAGGATATCGATAATGGAAGAGTAGGTGGACGGACGCCCGATCCCGTTTTTTTCCAGGATCCTGACCAGAGAAGCTTCGGTATACCGGGCCGGGGGCTTGGTGAAATTCTGCTGGGGATCAATCTTTTGCAATACCAGTTTTTCCTGTTCGGCGAGGGCGGGAAGCGGCTGGGAAGAAACCTTGTCTTTAAGGACCTTCAAAAAACCGGGAAAGGTGACGATTTCCCCCTGGGTCAAAAACCGGTATTCACCGTTACGGATGTGAAAAGTGGTCTGTTCTATCCTGGCGGCCTGCATCTGGGAGGCCAGGAACCGGTTCCAGATCAGCTGGTAGAGACGCAACTGCTGGGCGTTGAGGTGATTCTTGAGGGAGGCGGGTTCCCGCAGGGGGAGGGTGGGGCGGATGGCCTCGTGGGCATCCTGGGTCCTGGTCTTTTTCCCGAAAACATTGAATTTTCCCGGATGGTAATCCGCTCCGTATTTCCGGCTGATGTAATCTCCGGCCGCCTGCTGGGCCAGGGAAGAAAGCCGGTAGGAGTCCGTTCGCATGTAGGTGATCAGGCCGGTCCGTTCCTTCTGATTCAGCTCGATTCCCTCGTAGAGCTGCTGGGCGATCCGCATGGTTTTTTTGACCGGGAAGTTCAGGCTGTTGTAGGCGGTCTGCTGCAGGGTGGAGGTGATGAAGGGAGGGGAAGGGGATTTTTTCTTAACGGTTTTTTTAATCGAATCCAGGATGTAGGAGTTTTTTTCCAGATCCGCCAGGATCCGGTCTTTTTCACCGGCGTTGCGGATCTTGATTTTTTTCCCCTTGTATTGATCCAGGCGGGACAGGAATTCGGGTGGACGGGAGCCCTGGAAGGTTGCCTCGATAATCCAGTACTCTTCGGGCTCGTGGGCCAGAATTTCTTTCTCCCGGTTCACGATCAGTTTCAGGGCAATGGATTGTACCCGGCCGGCGGACAGGGGCCCGCCGATTTTTTTTTGCAGAACCGGACTGATTTTGTATCCCGCCAGCCGGTCCAGCAGGCGCCGCATCTGCTGGGAATTCACCTTGTCCTGATCGATGTCACGGGGGTGGGAGACCGCCTGTTGAACTGATTTCCGGGTGATCTCGTGGAACAGAATCCGATAGATATTGGGATTGTGTTTTTTTAACAGTTCCCGGAGGTGGAAGGCAATGGCTTCTCCTTCCCGGTCGGGATCGGTGGCCAGCAGAACGGTTTTGGAGTGCTCCGCGGCCTTTTGCAGCCGATCAATCACGTTTTTCTTTTTATCCACTACCTCGTAATAGGGAGTGTATCCGTTTTCCAGGTCGATACTCAGAATACGGGGACTCAGGTCCCGGATATGGCCCATGGAGGATTCGATCTCATAATCCTCTCCCAGATAATGGGTGATGGTCTGGGCCTTGGCCGGAGATTCGACGATCAGCAGGTTTTTATTCCTCATGGATCTTAATATAGCCTCCCTGTTCTTCTTTTACCAGTCCTTTCAGCCGCAATTCCACCAGGGTCGAGATGACCACCGGTACCGGCAACTGACTGCGTTCCACAAAATAATCTATTCCTTTTACACCATTCGATGCGGTTAAGTCAAGCAGCTTTTTTTCCGTGGCGGACAGGGGCTCCCGGGCTTTCAGCGGCGGCGGGGGAACTTGTAGCTGATATTCCTCCAGGATATCCCGGGCCCTGAGAATGGGTTTGGCCCCGGACTGTATCAGCTGGTTGGTACCCTGGCTGGTGGGGCGGTCAATCCGGCCGGGGATGGCAAAGACGTCCCGATCCTGATCCAGGGCAAATCCGGCGGTGATCAGGGAACCGCTTTTCCGGGTGGCTTCACCGACCAGCAAAGCGCGGGAAAGGCCCGATATAATCCGATTGCGCACCGGGAAATAAAAGGGGCGGGGAACCGTACGGAGGGGGAATTCGGAGATGATGCATCCCTGTCGGCTGATGGTGCTCAGAAGGCGATGATTTCCCCGTGGATAAAGGTTGAGCAGCCCCCCGGGGTTGACCCCGACGGTCAGTCCCCCGTTCTGCAGGGCCACCTTGTGGGCCAGGGCGTCTATCCCGTAGGCCATCCCCGAGGTGATTACCAGACCCGCCCGGACCACCGGGGCCAGAATCCGTTCCAGAACCGCCAGTCCGTAACGGGAGGCTTTGCGCGCCCCCACCACCGAAAGGGATTTCTTCTGCAGGGTGGAAGCATCTCCCAAAACGTAGAGGTAATCGGGGGGGTCGTAGATCTCCCTGAGAAGGGCGGGATATTCCGGCTGTTCCCGGAAAATCAACCGGATGTTTCGTTCCCGGGCCCGTTGCAGCTCTTCCTCTGCCGTGTCCCGATATTTCGCCAGCCGCGCGATACGGTCACAGGTGAATCCCATGGCCCGCAGGCTTTCAGGTTTACATTCCAGAAGAGAAGGCTCAATCGCATGATTTTGTCGAACCTGGATTTGCAACCGCCGGTTGCTGTAAGTGCTCAGATTGAATGCAATCCGGAATTTTTTTTTGTCCTCTATCCGTTCCATCAGAATATCGATTGAACCGGACGTCCAATCAGTCGATCTTGAAATTCCGGGCCGCTTTGAATTTGACAATCCGGGTTGCGGGGATGGTCATCATCTCGCGGCTGCGGGGATTCATCACCCGTTTTTTCTGCAGGGATTTGACATAAAAGGTGCCGAAATTTGAGAGGACGATCTTTTCTCCTTTCTCCAGGGTCTGGGTAAATGACTCGATCAGCAGATCGATAAAATTGTAACTCTCGAAGAGTCTGACCTTGGTCTGCCGGGCGATTTTTTCCGATAATTCCCTTTTGTTCATGGTAAAACAAAACTCCTAACATCTGGGGTAAAAAATGTCAAGTGGTTTACATTTTCGGCAATTTGCCTTATAATTGATCCCCTGAACCGACCATGGATGTGCAAACCAAGATTCAGCAGGAAAAATTAGAGAACATACTGCGCCCCAATCTCCGGACTCCCCGGTTCAAGGTCACCATCCGGTTCCAGAAATTCTATTCAAAAAATTTCCAGAGGGCCTATGATCTGGCCCGGGAAAATTCCCAGTTCCATGAAGAGGGAGAGGGTGATGATCACCGGGTGTACGCCAGTTTTACCAGAGAGAATTTTGCTCAGCTTCATGCCCTTTACGATCTGGTAAAGAACCGGGAAAATACCCGGGTTTACATCAACAACCGGGTTATTCCCTATGCCCAGGATCTCTGGCTTTTTCTCGCATGGTTTTATAATGTAAAATGACCGGACCGGGGTTAAAATTACTTGACTTTTACATGGTATTAATCTATATATAGCATTTTAGGAGGCTCTATGAAAAAGAATTGGTATCTTTTCGGAATTTTATCCCTGGCAGTAATTGTATTGTTTTCCTTCGCGAGTTGTGAGAGATTCAAGATTGATAACCTCACTGCCAACCGCTATTTCAAGCAAGCCAACGGCATGTATGAAAATGAGCAGTACGAAGAAGCGGCAGAAAATTATAAAGAGGGGCTGACCCTGAATCCCAATGCCTCACAGTATTATATTTACCTGGGGACCGCCTGCAGCATGGCCTATCAGCCCAGTATCCTCCCGCCGGAGATGAACAGCCGGTACCAGAATGTGGAACAGACCAACCAGCAGTTGATGCAGGAAATAGAGGAAGCAGAGGTCTTTGTTTCCAACTTTGAAGGCCGGGAGGAATTCAAATCCCTGATCGACCAGAGAGCGGAACTGGCCAGCAGGATTGAGGAGGCCCGGGACGAACTGCAGATGGTGACGGTCTCCTTTGAGGACATCAATCGCCAGATTGATTACAACCGATATACCGATTACAAAACCCAGCTGGAGAGTGCCCAGCGGAGGTTGCAGGACAACGAGGCCTTCTTTGCCCAATTGGAACAGAAAGAGGAAGAAGCAACCGAAGAGGAAGGCGAAAGGACCCTGGCCGACATTCAGGCCGAGTGGGAACTGAAGCGGGACATCGAGAATCGTCGGAAGCAGTTGTCAAAGGACCGGGATCTGATCGAGGAAGCCCGGTTCTTTGTAGAGCGCTTTGAGCAGGATCCCGGTTTCATCGAAAAAAAGAACAATCTGGCCGCCCTGCAGGCGGATCTGACCGATCTGGAGTCTCAACTGAACGCGATCCCGGAATACAAAATGTACCAGCAGAAGAAGGAAGAGATCGAATACAAAACCAAGGAAATCGAATACAACAAGAATTACAAGAACGAAGTGGTCAACAACGAAGAAATTCGCAATACAGCCATCGAGTATCTCCACAAGGCGCTGGAGATGGCAGAAGAGGATGCGAAGCGCGAGAAGATCTATACCGCCCTCAGCGACCTTTACAGCAAGATGATCGTCCTGGATGATGAAAACGAAGAATATTTCAAGAAGGCGGAAGAATACCGGATGAAACTCCTGGAAAAGGATCCGGACAATCTGGACAATTATTATGTGATGGCGGAGTTTTACAAATCCCACCGGAAGATCGACAAGGTAATCGAAACCTATCAGGCCCGGATTAAACTGGATCCCAAGAACCCCGAAGTCTACAGCCGTTTTTCCCAGTTCCTGGGAGAAGCCAGAAGATGGGATCCCTGTATAGAAATGGCCAAACGCAGAATTTACGCCCTTTTGAATCCCGATGAAATCATTCCCCTCACGTTGAAGATGGACGAGAACAACGCCATGCGGGAAGAGGCGGAAAAGGCCCAGCAGTATATCGACAATATCCGCAAGCAGCGGGTACTGTCTTCGGCGGATAAGAGACGCCTGATCGATGAGCAGCTCGAAAAAATGAAAGCGGAGGGGCAGCTGACCCTTGAACAGATCGAGAAACAGAATGCCGGGTTGCAGGAGCAGATCGACCGGCTGTTTGCCCAGGCCCTGGAATCCATGGACCAGATTACCGATGAGGAACTGAGAAAGGAGTTGCTTCTCTCTTTCTACACCCTCGGGGTCCGGCACTGGAATTACAGTTATTATACCGATGACCTGAATTTGCCCCGGGACAAGCGCAAGGATGTGATCGAGGACGGCATCAAGTACCTGGATTTTGCCCTGCAGCTTGATCCCGAATACGCGGAAGCCGTGATCTACACCAGTCTTCTCTGGAGAGAGAAAACCAAGGTGGATCCCACCAAGTATGAAACCTACCGGGAAAAGGCGGACGAGTTGAGAGATGTTTATACCCGGTTGAAAGAAAAACAGGCAAAAAAGGCCGCCGCCGAAATCCAGACCGAGCAGACCGAATAGTATTCATAAAATGTGAACAAAAAAATCATCCTGTCCATCGGCGGTTGGGATCCAACCGCCGGGGCGGGAGTTTTACTCGATAGTTACCTTTTTTCCCGCTTTTGCATCGAAGCCAAGTATGTGCTGACCGGAGTAACGGTTCAGTCCCCCTTTGAGGTGATGGCCTACCGGCCCCTGAGGGAATCGCTGGTCCGGGCTCAGATCAAGGCCCTGGCTCCCCATTACCGGGTTACGCTGATCAACATCGGCCTGGTATCTCCGGGAGTACTTTCCCGGGTCCGGGAGGCATTTCACCGCGCCCCGATCATTTTTGATCCGGTCCTGCAATCCGGTTCCGGACGGTACACCTTTTTACCGCCGGATAAACTCCGGCAGCTGCTGCCCTGTTTGGCGGGGATCTATCTGCTGACCCCCAACCTGCGGGAAGCCGAGAGTTTGAGCGGGGAGAAAATCGGGGATCTGGAAAGCATGAAGAGATGCGCCCGGGTTCTTCAGAGGACCATGGGCGTGCGCAATGTCCTGATCACCGGGGGGGACCTCAAGCCCCGCCCGATGGATCTTCTGCTGGAAGAGAAGGGCCGGATCACTGTTTTCCCATCCCCGGTGGAGGAATTCCGGGTTCATGGGACCGGCTCTTACCTGAATGCGGTCCTTGCGGCGGGGATATTTCGCGGGATGGACCTGCCCGGCGCGCTTCGGAATGCCAAGTGTTGTCTGGAGAAAGCGGTTCGTCACGCCACCCCGGACCACCCGGTGTTGAGAATGGCGCCGGGGGAAGAGACCTGACCGCTTCTCCTTACCGCTGATGGAGGGCGGAAGGGGGAGTTGTCCCCCTTCCCTTCGGTTGTGTATTCCCGGTCCGGATGATCAGTCCTCCAGTAACCGTCCGGGCGTATAGGGCGCGCCTGCCTTGTCCAGTTTTTCCTCCAGGGCGGGGATTTTCTTCTCCACCAGCCGGCTGAGTTTTTCCTTCAGAGGTTTGAGTTCTTCGGTGACAATCTGATAAGTCATTTTGTGGGTATTGGTGGGGGCGGAAGTGGAGCTGAACAGATAATAGTACATGTAACGAACCCGGCGGACCAGGGGCATGTGCGCGGGGGGAATTTCTTCAAAACTGGCCTTCGGCTCAAATCCGTCGAGGATGAAGATGATCTCGTCCAACTCTTCGGTGATTTTTTTGGCTTCCTGGATCAGGTCCTGGGGTTGACTGGGAACGGCCAGCAGGGCCTGCTTGATCTTTTCCACTTTGGTGAAGGAATCTCCGGCCAGGTTTCGGATCCCCGTCATGACCCGGGCCAGTTCATTGACCTTCTCCTGGAAAGCCACCAGTTCCCTGCGGTTCTCCGCCGGCAGGGTGGTATTGTCCAGGGCCTTGACGGTGAATTCCCGGGGACCATCCAGCGAAGTGATTTTTCCCTTGATTGATTTGGCCAGGGAAACGCTGTATTTGCCCGGCAGTACCATATAGGATCCTTCGATCTTGGCCAGTGGATTGTACCGCTCCTTTTTCAATTCCGGCGGGAAAGCGCTGGCCGGATACTGAAGATCCCACACGATGCGCTGGATTCCGGTACCGGGTCGGGTTCTCAACTGCCGGACAGTGATCCCGGCATCATTCTTGATGGTAAAGATAAGGTGGGGAGGCTCTTCTTTTTTTTCCTCCCGAAGTTCCGCCCAGGAGAGGGGTTCGATCTTTTTCCCATCCTTGAACAGTTCTTTTTCTTCTTTACGGCGCTTTTCCCGGTCGGTCTGGTAGGCTTCCTTGAGGTAGTAGGTAATAATGGCGCCGAAGGGCTGGTTTTCCCCCAGGTAACGATCGGAACCCTGTCCGTACTTGTTGCCGGTCTGGATGAATTCGTAACTGTCGGCCACCGGGAATAATGCCGCTTCCTTTTTCAGAACGGAGGGGGACAGGGAACGCAGGGGGGCGTAATCATCCAGAATGTAAAATCCGCGGCCGAAGGTGGCCAGCACCAGGTCGCATTCTTCTTCCTGGATATCGATATCCCGTACCGGAATATCCGGGATCCCGTTCTTCAACCGAATCCAGTTCTGGCCCATGTTGAGACTGACGAAAATCCCGAATTCGGTTCCGGCGAAGAGCAGGTTTTCGTCCTGATAATCCTGGGCCAGGGTATGAACGGTGCCCTCTTCGGGCAGGTCGGCGACGATGGATTTCCAGCTTTTCCCCCGGTCGGTGCTGATCAGAATGTAGGGAGTGAAGTCATCCCGCTTGCGGTTGTCAAAGCTGGCAAAAATGGTGTCGCTGTCATACCGGCTGGCCATGACGTCGCTGACATAGGTGCGGGGGGGGACGCCGGGGAACTGGTCGATCCGGGTCCATTTTTGCTGGGTATCCCGGGTAATTTGGATCACGCCGTCGTCGGTCCCGATAATCACCAGGTTTTCCTCTACCGGGGATTCGTCAATGGACACGATGGTGCCGTACTGGGAAGTAGACACATCCTTGGCTACGGCATCGGAACTCCAGTATTTTCCCATGACTTTCCAGGTGTTCCGGTCCAGTCCGGCGGTCAGGTCCCCGCTGATGACCTTCCAGCTGTTTCCCCGGTCATCGCTGCGGAAGACCTTGTTGGCCGCACAGTAGAGTCGCTGGTGATCGTGGGGGCTGATGATCAACGGGGTATTCCAGTTCCACTTGTAGGTCTTTTCATCCTTGCGGGGCTGGGGGGTGATGAAGGTTCGTTCGCCGCTCTGCCGGTCATAGCGGATGATATTCCCGTACTGGGACTCGGCATAGATGATATTGGGATTTTCCGGGTCAATCTGTGAAAAGAACCCGTCTCCGCCCTTGGTAATAAACCACTCCGAGTTGGGAATCCCGGAAGCCGTGGTACGGGAGGGTCCGCCCATGCTGTTGTTGTCCTGGGTACCGCCGTATACATAATAAAAAGGTTTGGATTGGTCGACCGCCACCCGGTAGAACTGGGTGACCGGCAGGTTGGGGATGTGGCGCCAGTGCCGCCCGTCATCGAAGGTTTCATAGACGCCGCCGTCCCCGCCGATCAGAAAATGGGAGGTGTCCGCCGGGTCGATCCAGAGGGCGTGGTCATCTACATGCCGGCCGTCCAGTCCCAGGTTCCGGAAGGTGCGCCCGCCGTCCAGGGTGACCTTGGAGACGGTTTCCACGGAATAGACCTTGTTCACATCTTTGGGGTCACAGAAGATCTCGTTGTAGTATTGCCCGCTGGAAGTGTAGGAACTTCTTTTTTCCCAGGATTCTCCCCGATCGGTAGAGCAAAAAAATCCGCCCTTTCCTTCAGCGGCTTCGATGATCGCGTAGACCACATCGGGATTGGCGGGGGACACATCCAGGCCGATACCCCCCATATCCACCGTGGGCAGACCGCGGGTCAGTTTCCGGAAGGTTTTGCCTCCGTCGGTGGTTTTGTAGATGGCCGTTTCCGGTCCGCCCCCGATCTTGGTGTGGACGTGCCGTCTTCTCTGTTCCGATGAAGCGTACAACAGCTGAGGATCCCGGGGGTCGATTGCGATGCAGTTTACACCGGTATCTTCGCTTACCTGCAGAATCTTGGTCCAGGATTCGCCCCCATCGGTGGTTTTGTACAACCCCCGGTCGCCTCCCGGTCCCCAGGCGGAACCTTCGGCCGCCACGTACACGATATCGGGATTCCCGGGGTGGATGATAATACCGCCGATATGACGGGACTCCTTGAGTCCCATATTCTTCCATGATTGGCCGCCGTCCAGAGATTTGTATACCCCGTTTCCGTATCCCAGGGCGCGCTGGTGGTTGTTTTCACCGGTGCCGACCCAGAGGATATGGGGGTTGGATGGAGCCATGGCGATAAAGCCGATGGAATAGGCCCCGTGGTGATCGAATATCGGTTTCCAGGTGATCCCGCCGTTGATTGTTTTCCAGACGTGTCCGCTGGAACTGGCCACGTAATACTCACTGTGGTTGGCGGGATTTACGGCGAAATCCGAAATCCGTCCGGAAGTAAAGGACGGTCCGATCGACCGGAATTTCAGTCCGGAGAGGATTTTGGATTCCAGAAAATATCCATTCTCTTTCTTCTTGGCCTCCAGGGAGACCAGTAAGCAGATCATGATCAGGATACTGATAACGGGTGATTTTTTCATTGTGTTACACCTCCAAAGTTATGATTTGCGTCAGGTGAAAAGAAAGGAAAAAAAGGGGAAAATATGGGTGATTGTGCCTTTCATCACTCAGAAAATACCACAGTCCCGGTTCGAAATCAAGCCGCCGGGGGGATTTTTTGTTTCTGAAAAAGTTCAGATACATACTGGACTCTGAATCTGCGGATGGGTGTTGATGATACTCATTTTATATATAGCATTAAAAAGTATGTGGGAATGTGGGAAGAGTCTTTCCACATTTCCACAT
>Ga0180433_10001334_pt1 | contig 41323 bp, 38 predicted proteins | sample SS_ome_8_FD_132980 | JGI IMG/M metagenome (GOLD analysis project Ga0180433, IMG submission 132980) | Hypersaline lake sediment archaeal communities from the Salton Sea, California, USA - SS_1_D_1 metaG | ecosystem: Environmental > Aquatic > Non-marine Saline and Alkaline > Hypersaline >... | reverse complement strand
CGAACTGGTGACCTTTTGCTTACCATGCAAATGCTCTACCGACTGAGCTACGTGGGCCCAGTTCAAGCGAGACTGAAGTATCAAAAACACCCCTTTTTTTGTCAATGAATTTTTTTCGGTGATGATGTTTTTTGAGTAGTCCCCGCAAGGACATCTCTATCCCCTACAGACAGGGGAAAAGCGCAGGAGCTATTCTGTATTATTCAATAATATAAGATGAAATCTGTTCATCCTCCAGCAGCCGCTTATATCGATATGCACTCCCCTTATCCCGTATATTCTGAATGCGCACCTTGTAAAAATACCCATCTCTGGTTACGATAACGGGATTGTCGAACATTCGTTCAAGACGCTTCTTGAGATTGTCCGCATTCCGCCTGGAATAGAACGCACCGGCCTGAAGAGTAAAACTGCCATAATCCCGTTCAGCGGAGCGATAAGAATCGGCATCACGTTCCTCGTCAAAACCTTTCATTTCGTCTTCACCCGCCACCGGTTCTATATCATTCCGATTATCATCCTTGCCGAGTATTGTAATACCCACAAATGCCGTTCCAGACTTTAACATATTAAGATCTTTAGCCGCAGCATAAGAGAGATCAATTATCCTCCCATCGCTATAGGGACCGCGATCATTTATTTTCACTCTTACGACTTTGCCATTATCCATATTCTTAACCAGAACGATCGTTCCAAAGGGAAGTGTTCGGTGAGCTGCTGTCAACTCATTCATGCGAAATCGTTCTCCCGAGGCAGTTACCCTGCCATTGAACTCTCTCCCGTACCATGAGGCGTAGCCTTTTTGATAGAATTTTTCATGAGAATCTTTCACCGAGTCATCGAGTTTATCCTCCCGCTTCGAGTAGCGAGCGCGAATATCGGGATCATATCGGTCCTTCCGCTCACGATACGTTTTTTGATCATCAGAGCTCCTATCACGATCATTTTCGATTTCATCGTAGTTGAATTCGTCGTCAATTCTGTCGTAATCGGTGCCGTAACGATCCCGCGGCGTATTCTTTGTTAAATTCTTCGGTGCGCACGAAGTCATGAGCACACTGACGAAGATAAACCCCATAAGGATTAACACACCTCGCACAATATATTTCATGCCTTTACCTCCAACACATCATTGAGCCGTGCACGAACACTGTTGTTATGAGTTCATGGAGCATTTCCTCGCCTCCAGTTGTTAATTGCTGTCTCTCATCTCCCCGTCCCGAAAAAATTCTGACGGTGAAATTAATCGGCACCACCGATGGAGAGAACCGGTACACGTTACTCTATCATAATTATCGGACTTCCATTTTTTCCCTTTAACATTAAAAATAATCCTCCGGGTGGCTTCAGAAACAAATATTATTCTTGACCTCCCTGCTCGTTCGCTCAGAATTTAATCGGTTGAGGCTCGAACAGCTTCTCTCAAAGTTCCTCTGAAAACAGTGACGCTCTTAAATGATTCAATGAACATTGCATCCTATAAACCGACCATAACGAGAAAAGAACTGGAAAGTGTTCTCGATTGTCTAATTAACGATGAGTTCTCAAAAAGTGCTGTCAGAAATTTCGAGTCCTCCCTTTCCACATTCATCGGTGTAAAATACGCCCTTGCAACCAACTCGATAACTGCTGCGTACCACCTGGCCTTTACCAGCCTTGGAGTCTCCGAGGGTGATGAGGTCATCATCCCTTCTTATTTCGAAGGTTCGCCCCTGAATGCTCTGAGCCTGACGGGAGGAACGGCGGTTCTCGTCGATACCGAGGAGGGTTCTCTCGCTCCCTCGTTAACCCAGATCAAGGAGAAAATTACGAGCAGAACAAAAGCATTGGTAATAGGGCACCTCTTCGGGATACCTATCAATAGTATCCCCTTCAAAGAGCTGTCACTGCCGATCATTGAGGACATCTCCCATGTTCTCGGCGCCTCTCCCGAAGGCGATGCCGACATACAGGGCACCATCACGGTCGCCTCATTCACTCCTGCAATGATGATAACAACCGGTAATGGCGGAATGGTCCTCACCGATAACTCTCGTATGTATGCGACCATGCGGGACTTCAGAGGTGCTCGTTCTGGCGCAATATCCTACGATTACTGCATGACGGATTTTCAAGGTGCGCTGGGAACCTCGCAGCTTGCAAAGCTTCAGAGCTTTATCAAGCGGCGCAGAGAGATAGCGAGAATCTACTCCGATGCCCTCAAGTTTACCTCACATAATCCGCTCTTCCGGTACAATGACACCTATGTCTATCAGTCATTCCCGATACTCTTTGATGCACCAAACAGCGAGGTTGAGAAATACTGGAAAAAGAACAGAATCGAGGTTTATCACCCTATATCCGATCCCCTTCACCACTATCTGTCACGTGACACAATGGAGTATCCCAACAGCAGCAGACTTGCCCGAAAGCTCTATTCCCTCCCCATTTACCCAACGCTCTCGAAGAAGGAAATTGAGCGAATAGCAAAGCTCCTCGCACAATTCATATAAGGGGACTTCTAAAAACTATTAATAGAATGTCCCCTTGGCCAGCGTTGTTTTGCACCTCCTGTGCACGCTGGCATGCGCGACACCGTGTCGCTGTGTGCTCAATGTCTGATAAAACCAGTATTTACAATTAGGGGATCAATGTACATACTGGTTTTTAGAGGTGCCCATAATGCAGATATCCCCTATTCCACAATGCGTATAGCATTGCTGGGGCACTTCCTGGCAATCATCCTGCACTTCTTCTGGAGAGCTACCGGAATCTTATCAAGGATCACCGTCGCCTTTTTGCTCCCTTCCTGAAAGCGAAACACCTCTGGGCACTCCATCACGCAGATACCGACAGTCTCACATTTTAACTGATCGACTTCAATTTTCATTACAGGTTTCTCCTTCCCGAATAGAAATAAGCATCGTTAACTTCGCGGCTTGCAACTCGCCGGAAATCAATACTCTCATCGGTGCTATTATTACAATAGCTCCTTATAATCGAAGTGTCAATGAAGTATACAAATACGAACAGGGGAAGGCAACGACCGCGAGGAGAGACTATGAGAATTGTACCTGTTCCAAGAGCAGTGTGAACCACAAATTATCCATGACCTGCTGTACCACCCTGAAGGGGAGCCCCTGAATCGAATCACGGAAGGTTCGCACCTCGGTTCCGTTGAGACCGGAAAGGATATACCATCGGCTGCAGAATTGTGCTCCGGGGACAAACATTCGTTGCAATTCAGAGAGAATTAAATTTGCCAGTGTGAGATCGGCTTCAACTTCACGATAATCGACAGCATCACCCTGCACACAGCGGATGCGGTCTTCGAGATGATTGAGGGCACTATTTCTTTCCGCTGTCTCGACAGCAAGACTGTTGTTGTCAACAGCAATAACATCGGTCGCACCCATTCTCGCTGCAGCAAGAGCCAGAATTCCGGTACCGGTACCGAGATCAATAACCCGAGAGATATGCTCACTTTTCATGAGGAACACCAAAAGCTCTAAACATGAGCGCGTCGTGTGATGGGTCCCCGCACCGAAGACAACACCGGGATCCAGGAGAATCGTCATCGAATCAGTTGCGCCCTCCATCCATGCTGGCAGAAAGGAGAGGGGAGGAATCTCGAAAGGCTTCAGGGCATCTGCTGGCTCCCATTGATCATAATCCATCTCTGTTTTACTGACCAACCTGCAGTGCGGGTTCCGTTCGAGAATCTGTTCGATTACTTCCCCGGCACACTCGGAGAAAAAAAGATATGAGAATTCCCCTTCACACCAGGAACCCAGAAAGCTCGTGGCCAAATCCCCTGAACGAGCAGTCACCGTACCAGCTATCTCGTAGATGTAAAGCTTTTCAATCTTCCTGACAGAAGATTCCATACTCTTACCTTCCCTCCTGACATGTATTCCTGATCAACCGAAAGGCAGGAGCTGTTCGCATACGAATTCCACTGACGATCGAGCAATTGACGGCAACGCCGATCTTAAATGGCGGATTAACCCCCTCGATCACGAAAGAAAGCGGAACCTTCCCCTTTTCATACCCCGGAAGATCCGCGAGGCCCCACACGATGCTTACCCACCGATCAGCCTGATCATCAAAGAGCTGCTCATTCGTAAAGGTGAGATAATTCTTTATCCCTCGTATACGATAATCCGGTTTTGTCAACCCCCCCTCCCGAGCCTGCAGCACCATTATCTGAACAGAGGGATTGGGAAACCGCTCAATACGAACGGGAACTTTCTGGAACGAAAGTCCAACTATCATTCGCTGTGCATACTGATAGAGAATGAAGGGGAGTCCCTGCTTCCCCATCTGAAAGATTCTCCCTTTCTCGGCCATGCCCGTATAGTCAAATACAGTCATCTGGCTTATCCCTCGTGACATGAGAACAGGGATCACTATCACATCATCGAAACGCATACACCCTCCAACTGCAGAAACGCGGTACACATCATCGAAGTCGCCATCATTATTCAGATCATAGTCAAGAGCAGCACAGAGAAAATCCCTTTCAGTGATTCTGTTTTCCAGGACGTCCCCCACAATAATGAGCCGCTCGGAGGTCATGAGAACATCTGTTTCATGGAAAAGGAGCGGATCACCCTGAAACGCAACAAAAAACTCAATAAGGTAACCCCCCTTCTTCTCGTTAACGATGATCGGTGAGAAGTGAAAAGAGGGGTAATCAGAGGATCGAGCCGGCTGAGAGAACCCCATGATGATCATGAGAAGTAGTATTCCCCCCTTTACAAGAGTAGCCGTCTTCCCCATACCGTACCCCGTTTCCCGTACAGCGGATTAATCTCCTCAGGTGTTACTAACTCCTTTACGAACACCTTTTCATTCAAATTTCGATTCGCGTTCACTATACCCCTATAACTCCTCAAAAAATCAAGCACAAATAGCGAGAGGTAATAAAACAAGTATTTACAATTTTTAGATCAATGTAAATACCTGTTTTTAGAGGTGCTCATAAGGGCACTTTCAAAAACTATGTTTTTGTCGTGCTCCTTGGCCAGCGTTCTTTTGCACATCCCGTGCATGCTTGCATACGCGACGTCGTGTCTCTGTAGGTGGGGGGGATAAAGTAAAACACCTTTTCTTTTATCAGTTTTAGAGATGTCCATAAACGAATTCTGGCTCTCCGCAATATTTCTCTTGCTTTTTTATCCAGAACATAAGCACATTATCAGAAATGATGCAATAAACGGTCGATACATTCCAATGAATGAAAATCAAAATGAGCTTCTTCTCACGGCTGTCGAAGAGGATAACCTGGAAAAAACCAGGACATTGCTTGAAAATGGAGCTGACGTCAACACACGGGATGATATGGGATATACCCCGCTCATACAGGCATCGACCAATAGCAATCCCGATATGATAAAACTTCTCATTGAATTCCAGGCAGACGTTAACGCCCAGGACGATTTTGGCTATACTGCGCTCATCAGAGCATCAAACTATGACCACAGCAAGATCGTCAGAATACTCGTCGAGAACGGTGCCGACGTTAATATAATTGCTATTGACGGATGGACCGCCCTGGGATGGGCATCATTCTACGGGCGTACCGATATTGTTAAAATGCTCATTGATCACGGCGCCGACATCAACATCAAGAGCAACAATGGACAGACACCGCTGATGAAAGCCTCTCAGGAGGGACGTACCGAAACGGTACTGCTGTTGCTTAATTTCGGTGCCGATATCAACCTGAAAAACAATACGGGAGAGACTGCTCTCATCAAAACATCTCGCTGGGTACATGTAAATCTGATCAAGAAGTATACAGCTATCTCCAAGCTCCTCATCGGAAGAGGCGCAGATCTCAATATCAGATGCAATGAGGGGAAAACAGCACTCATGTACGCAGCTGAAACAGGCCACATCGATGTGGTAAAACTGCTCTTAAGCGCCGGTGCAGACATCACGCTTCAGGATAAAACCAGTAAAACAGCTCTGGAATATGCCCGAATGAAAGGCAATAAAGAGATACTCAATCTATTATCAGATGAAACAACTCCCGGCTAGTCTCACTTTCGAGATGAGATGCACCGGGTGCAGCCGGCAATGCGAAGATGCTGCTTTCCACTCCGCCTCTTCCACATTCTTCCTATGAGATAATCTTCTTCTGATAATAGTCGTTTGCATACGGGACACCTCCTCTCCCGCATGGCATATTCACCGAAGCAATGTGGACAGCCAAAGACATGGACGATACTCTCATTTTCTCCGGTATAGACCGTGGATCGAAGCCGCTCACCCCTCTTCAGAATTGAACCGCAGATAATACAGGGAATGGAAATGTGATCAGCTTGTTCATGATCTTGTGGTTTTTTCTCGCTTCCCTGCGAAAAAGCACGATATGCTATAATGATCATCACAAAGACAACGATAAGCGTTATGAGAATCAATATGGTCAACATATCACCTTCCCTACTCGGATACCCATTCTCATGCAGTAAAATAGATACTGCACGTGTGCTACTGTAATACCTTTTTTATGATGAAAATTTATCAAGGAGCCTGATAGTACAAATAAGTATCTCATACGATTTAATACAAGAATGAAACTCATCCAGAAAAAATTTTGCTTGAAAGGATATATTTTGCAGTGCAGATTCACAACTGGCACTTTTTTTGCAGTAATGCCATCATAAAAATTTCAAAAATATTAATTTTATTTTAATTTTATGCTTGATTTTTTTTTGGCTTTTACTAAAACTACTCAAAAAATTACAAAGGTAAAGGGGTTAATTCAATATGAAAAGAATCGTAGTATTATTATTCGCAGTAGTATTAGCTTATGCTTTCACCTTTAACTTCTCTGGCTGCAAGTCAGAAGCACCACCTGAGGAGCCAGCAGTTGAAGAAAAGAAAGATGAAGCAGCTGCCCCAATGGAAGAGAAGAAGGAAGAAAAAGCAGAAGAAGCTGCAGAGCAGAAGTAATCCTAAATCTCAGATTTACTTATTGAAGAAGAGGGGGGATATTTTTATCTCCCCTTTTTTTAACTACTGCTCCCTCTCCTCGCCAGTTCAATCGGTACCGATCTGATAAGCGAGGAGGGAGCTTCCATTCTGCAAATGTAATTCAGTTCATGAAAAGTGGGGGCGAGAAAACTGTGAGGGCGGTGTGATTGGGCATGGAGCAGAAGAATAACGAAAACATATCAGATCCGAATCGTGAAATTGTTTTAGATGAGTCAGCTGCTTTATTATCAAACGAGAACATTGTCACCGCTTTGAAAAAATACACCCCCAATACCAGAGAAAAGGAATTGGCGGTAGAGTTTGTCAGCTCATATTCTCAATTCATTCAGGAGCTGACGAAGCACGATCTGAATAAAAAAATCGGAAGGAGTGACGTTGAGATTCAGGATCTCATCTCTCACGTTAATATGATGCTGAAAAAGAAGAATGATTACCTCTTTACGATGATGGTAATGAAAAGTCCCCTCCACTACAGGAATATTCAGAAAAGCCTCATTCAGAAAGATGCAGACGAAGTGAAATCCTGAGAACAAGTATAGGCTCCTCTCACGAATTGTCCCTTTGAAAGAATACATGCAACTTCTAAAAGCTTGCCATATGTACCATTTGAGGTATACCATTGCGATAATCAATACCGTTGACAATACTGCAAATTCCAAGCTTACTGAATCATCATCTCAACATCCAACTCCAACATAGTACCTTCCATATGATAGAAAAGAATGACAGCAGTTCCCTGAAAGTTCTTTTCAAAGCCCTTGTCGGATTGAGAGACCGTATAGATGGGATATCGCACCAAAACCATCTCACGGGAAGAAGAGAATATAACTCGAAACTCATCGTATTCGTCAACCAGTGAAAAAGACAGTATCCCCTCATGCCTGCCCATTACATTGAGGTAGGAGTCCTCCAGTTCCACTGCAGGCAGTATGAAGCGTCGTCGCTCATCGCATTCACTCAGAAGATTGAGATTGCATTCTATGCCAAAATAGAGCCCTTCACCGCCCTGAATCCGATATGCAGCACGTACACCCGTCCGGTCCTCTGACAGGGTGTATTCCTTGCAAAGCGAAAGAGATCGTTGTGCAACATCAATCTCCCGCTCGAAAGATACTATCAGATCCTGTTCGCGACGCTCTACGCGAGAGTGATATATAAGAGAGCTGCAATCAAGGATTGCATCACTGCTATTCATTAACTCCTCTGCTGAAGGAAGAGATTCTCCGATGAGGTCTTTAAACGAGTATCTCCTCCTGTTATCGTACACAAGATAGTTCTCGATCCCCTCTTCCCTCTTCAAGCTCATATCGTGTATCGATTCGACGGAAGCGTCATTCCCGGATTCGGCAACCTCATTCCTCTCCGACAATTTTTCATGATAGGCTTCGAACCTCCGCGCAAGAACATCGAAGATGTTCGTAGACCGATTATAAATGCCAATTTCAGATATTGTTCCTCCGTACCGCGGCAGAAAAATAGTCGATTGATCGCGTTTTCGTACCAGAATCTGTTGATGGCCCTCATGCCAGAAGTCAGACTCGATAACCTGCAGATCATTCATCTCGATCCTGTTCAAAAAAAGGGATTCGGCTCTGAGGAGATGTTCATAGAGCGCATGCCGAAGACTATTCAGATAAATGCCACCAAAGAAACCATGCCAGTAAGCACAGTTACATTCACTCCGATACAGCTCAATTTTCACATCATCACAGGTATTCCCCGTTGCATTTTCATATTCCTCGACTTCTTTGCTCAGAAGCAGTGTTCTCTTGTTAATTGCATTGGATTCGGGATACTTATTGAGAAAATTATTCCACACCCCACCCTTGAGAAAAGGATAGAATTCCTCTTTTCGATCCCACTCCTCAATCTCCTTATGAAGCTTCCATAACTTGAGAGCGACAGGTGAGGGCAATGCCCACTCCGAGAGCTCATAGTAACTCCCCTGTGTTAAATAGACTCTTCCCGTGGGGGGATATGCCTCAATAAATGATGAAGGGTGTATCATCTCCAGCCAATCACAGGCGAGAACAGCTTCGACAAAATTCATCAGCCATCGTTCTTCAAAAACCCACTTCTCCGTACCGGGCCAAACACCGAATTTTTCCCCATCATCACCATAAACGAAGTCATAAATCCCCTTTTCTGCCCGATCCCTGAAATAATCAATCGTTACCGAGGGAAGCTTAAAGGGGATGGAATAGCGCAAGAACTTATCAATGGGAAAAACCATGAGGGGATACCGAAGTCGTTCGGTGATATAGTATCCGTGAAGCTCCTCCTCCTCTATACCGGCATACCTGAAATGGTTGTCGTCCAGTATAGTATAGGTCATATTCATACCCGATACTAAACGGGGAATTTCAGGGTCCCATACCCGCTCCGCAGTCCAGAAACCTCTGGGAGCGCTTCCAAAGGTTTCCGTACAAAAATTCTGAAGCATCACAATCTGACCCCGTATATCCGCCTCGCTAATTACTGAAAACACCGGCTCGTAGAAACCCCCACCGATAATCTCAACCTGATTCCGCTCAACCATCATCCTGACGGTATCCAGATAATCCGGTGCATTATCTCTGATCCATTCAAGGATCGGTCCCGAATGATGGATCGCGAAAGAAAATTCAGGGTATTCCTTGAGGAGATTGATGGTCTTCTCATAACAGGAACGAAAAGCCCACTCAAAAACATGTTTAAAGTTCCCAACCGGCTGATGGTTATGGAGACAAAATATGAATTTGCATTTCACCGCTCTTCTCCAGTACTCTCTTCAGTATTATTACTACCCTGATGCTCTTCTCTCTCTTGAGATTGCTCGCAAACAGTAAATCACTCTACCGCAAACTGCAAGTGCTATCGCAGTCGACTCCCGCAGCATCGACAACCATCGACGGTGTATCTTGTTACAAGGCGAGCCTGCTTCGCAGGAACTTTTCTGCTGCTTACAACAGCATGTCTTACATCCTCAAGGTATTACGCCTTATAATAAATAAACAGCGCGCAGGCAACAATCTCCCCCCTGGCGCCGTATTGACAGAGTCTCTCCGTTCCAGCACAGGCAGCACGGAGCCTAAAAGATATAGTTCTTATGTATAATGACTATGCCATCCGCAGAAACGGTAAACCTCTTTTTGTCCTCTGCATCATTATAGCCAACAACTTCATTGGCAGGCACCTGTACATATTTATCGATAATTGCATTCCGAATCCGGGCATGTCTCCCAATAGAAACATCGTTCATGAGAATCGAATCCTCTACTTCAGCATAACTGTTTACCTTGACCCCGGGAGATATCACACACCTTCTAGTGATCGATCCGCTAATGATGGCACCATTCGATATTATGGAGTCAATCACCAGTCCTCTCCGCTCCTCGGAGTCGAAGACTGATTTCGCCGGTGGCGACTGTTCCATATAGGTCCTGATGGGCCATTCTCTGTCATAGAGATTGAGTTGCGGTGTTACTGAAATCAGATCCATATTCGCTTCAAAGTACGAACGAATGGTTCCAATATCCCGCCAGTACGCATTATCGATTTGACTGTTTACATAGTCGAAAGCATAGACACGCTCAGTCGGATATATGCCGGGGAGAATATCCCTGCCAAAATCACTGCTACCATCCCGCTTATAATTCTGCGAAAGATAACTTACCAGCTTTTCTGTTTTAAAGGCATAGATGCCCATGGAGATGAATGCCATGTTCTCTTTGTGAGGAACCGATTTGGGATGCTCCGGTTTCTCTTCAAATCCGACTATGCGTGATTCATCATCAACTTCAATGACCCCGAACCGACGGGCTTCCTCAACAGGAATCTCAATTGCCGCAACGGTTAAATCGGCATTCTTCTCAAGATGGAAGAGGAGCATCTTTCTATAATCCATTTTGTACACATGATCACCGGAGAGGATGAGAACGAACTCAGGTTTCTCCATCTCAATGATATAAATATTCTGAAAGAGAGCATCCGCTGTTCCCGCATACCAGTTCGAATCAATACGCTGTTGTGGTGGGACAACATCAATAAAACCATCGAGCTCCCGACTGTAAATATTCCATGCTGTCTTAATATGTCTATCAAGAGAGAGGGACTTATACTGAGTGAGAACGATAATTTTCTTGAGATCAGCGTTAATACTGTTGCTCAGAGGAAAATCAATAATACGGTAGATTCCGCCAAACGGTACGGCTGGCTTTGATCGGTCACGTGTGAGCGGGTATAAACGCTCTCCCTGCCCACCCGCGAGAATGAAAACCAGTGTCTTTTTTAAATAGTCGTGAATCATTAGACGGATCGCGCCGAGAGTATATCACGTATCTTATCCTTCAGCTCTTTGAGATCAGAGGTCTTGGTAATATACGCATCGGCAGTCCAGGTCATGAAGTTACTCTTATAATTAGAGTAAGCGGTATAGATGACAATCGGTATTTTCTTATCCCGAGATAAAATCTTGCCGAGTGCTTCGATCCCATCCATCTCGGGCATTCTGATATCCAGAACAACAAGATCATATTTTTCGTTTTTAACCTTTTCAACCGCCTCTCTCCCATTCGAAGCCTGATCAACCTCATAGCCCTCATCCTGGAGCTCCATGGCATAAAGCTCTCTTTGATGTTGTTCATCTTCAACAACGAGTATTTTGCTCATACATACCTCCCTGGAATATTTTCTCTTTCCGGTCATCAGACGACCGGAAACTTCTGCGTTATGGCAGGACAGCTCACGCTGACCATCAGTACCACTGTATCGAAGATCCCGTTCACAGGATCATCCCGGAAATGGCAGAAGAACCCTGAACTCAACCCCCCCTGCATCCAAATTGCGAACAGAAATTTCTCCACCATGATCGGTTACAATTTTTTTCACAATGGTCAATCCGAGACCAACGCCGGTAACCTTTGTTGTGAAAAAAGGCTCAAAAATTCTGTTCAGATCTTCTTCATATATTGTTGAATCGCTATTCCGAACATCGATAACGAGGTATTTTTCATTCATCGAGGTTATCACCTCAACAACTCCATTCGGTTCAGTCGCATCAATCGCATTCTGGAGCAGGTTAAGCATAACCTGCTTTGTCTGATTATAATCCGATTTAACCAGGGGAACATTTTTACTCAAACTGAGATTTACCTGTATACGCCGCTCCTGAAAGAGATTCTTTAACAAATAATAGGTATCCTCGATTATTTCATTGATGTTGTTGAACTCAAGGATAAAAGGAGACTCCCTCGTGAAATCCATGACATTGGAAAGGGTTTTCTCCAGCCGTTCCGATTCCTTCAGAATAACATCTGCCGATCTGACAACACCGTCACTGTTCTTTGCAGAACTCGAAATGAGTTGTTTGATACGTTTTGCATATCCCCCCATAGTCACCAATGGATTCCTGATCTCATGTGCAATATGCGATGCAATCCTGCCGACCGCTGCCAGCTTCTCCGATTCAATAAGTGCATCCTGTCGATCCTTGACCTTTTGCATCTCCTTCTTCAGATTAAGGGTATTGTTATACCCTTCGATCGACAGCGCTGCCTGAAAAGCAAAAATTGAGAGGAGCTCAATGCTATCTTCACCGATGGGAATCCGGTTGAATTTATTATCCGCGACAATGACTCCGATAGTTTTATTCACCGCCACGAGTGGAACGACCACAAATTCACTGACGTCCATAAAATCTCTGACAGCAGAATCTACCCTCTCATCATGCTCAGCATCGTACACGTGAATGTTTTCCACGGTACGGAATGAGCGGGTAAAAACAGTATCACTGTCCATCCGGTAGCTCTTCGATAATACCCTCTGCAAAAAACCCCGTCCTTTCCGATCCTCAACTGCATAGCCCGTATCACCCGGGGGTCTTTTCGCATCGGACTGCAACGATTTCCAGACCTCAATTGCCTCATCAAAGTTATCAGGCCCAACCGCCATCTTCCCCACGAGCATATCCCCTTTTTCACTCAGGAGAAAGAGCATTGCCCTATTAAATCCGAGTCCGGACCCCGAAGTCACCCCGGCCAGAATTGTATGGAGAATCTTGTCAATTTCATCATCTTTCTGAATAGTTTCAGAGATCTGGCTTATCAGGGAGATCTGATAATCCTTCCTGCACCTGTTTGTAATGTCGTCAATGACCAGTATTATTTGATTCTCGCCCCGCACCAGCATGCTGGAGAGCTTAATATCTCCGATAATCGAGATCCGATTCCGTGAGAGGAGATGCGTCTTCTCAATGAATGTCGGTTCGCCCGATATCTTTATTTTCTTAACAGCATCCTGAATACGCCCCGTTATGAAATAGAATATATCTTCAAGGCGCTTCCCAATAATATCCTCTAACTGAAAATAAAATTTCTTGCAGAAACTCTCGTTCGCAAAGATGATCTCATCTTTTCCATTAATGACAACGAAATATGAAGTAATTGAGAGGACGATGTTATTGTATAACTCTCTGAGGTTCATAATTTCATTGCTCTGTGATGACACGAGATCATCGAGATGTCTGCCCATGGTCACCAGTTCTGTGTAAATGCTTCCCAGCTCATCATCTGTGCTGGGAACACCTTCGGGCACTGTAAACCTCCCCTTCTTATAATCAGCGATAATACTTCTGATGGTGGCGAACCGTTTATATAATTTATAATGGGAGATGAGCATGAAAGCCGCCTTTATTATAATATACACCCCGATGATGATGATGCCTATCCGAATACCGGTATCGGAGATACTGCTCTGAACGGCAACCAGTGTTATTAGGAAAAGGGCGACGAGTATATCAGTGAGCTGAATGAGATGGTATTTGGAAAATAAACGTTTGCCCATAGATTCCATGACCTATAGTGCCTGAGATGGTGTCACTGTTCGCAAGAAGAGAGGCTCGGGACGCCGCAACAGAACTCACCTCTCTCCCCGCGAAGGAGAAGTTCCTTGAACCCAACACGGCATTCATCTATCAATAATATCAAATAATAGTAATAAAATCAATACTTTCATGATAATAATTTTCAATGGAAAGCATGCACACAACCACAGATCAGGTGGGTTGCTACTCTACGGCGCTATCAAAAAAACGAATACATATCTTTTTTTTCCAAGAAAAGGTGATTAATTAATTGTTGACGGAATGGCTCTTCTCCCTATGGTGCGAGATCACTCTTCGGAGAACGCCTCAAAGAGAGTACTCGGTGAAGCTGGTTATTGCAACAAAAAACAAAAACAAGATGCGTGAAATCGCAGAGAAATTCTCCTCTTTGAGAACTATTCAGCTTGTCTCCCTTCTGAATTATGATGATGCTCCCGAGATAATTGAAAACGGTATCACGTTTAAGGAAAATGCCTGTAAAAAAGCGATTGCAATATCCGACTATACAAAACTGCCAGCACTCGCTGATGATTCGGGACTGGAAATCGATGCGCTCAATGGAGAGCCGGGAATTTATTCAGCACGATACGCCGGTGAAAACAAAACTGACGAAGAGCGAAATCAACTTATTCTGAAGAAGATGGAGGGAGTTCCCGAGCAGAAGCGAACAGCACGATTTCGATGCGCCATCGCCCTCGTTTTAAACGATACCGTCTATACCAATGAAGGGGTATGCGAAGGTCGCATCACCTATTCCATGAGAGGTGATGATGGATTTGGATATGATCCTATTTTTTTCATCCCGCAGCTCAATAAAACAATGGCGGAGCTTCCCCTCTCACAGAAAAATAAGATCAGTCATCGAGCGATAGCTCTTGATAAAACACGTGAGCTGCTGGAGAAATTGTGCGATGGAAGCTGAATCACTGATGGAAGTCATCAAATGGTCACTGTTGATAATAATCACCGGTTTCTTTGCCCAGTTCGGCAAAACCTTTGCCCAATACCTTATGAAAAGAGCAAAAACGCATCAGCGGCGAGCTTCTCTGAGACGAGAAGACACACACCCTGTCACAACAGTGAATCCCGATGGTGGATCAGCCGGGGCGCCGGAAGCTCCGACAGCCGACTCTTCAATCAACAGTGGAAAAGAGAATCGGGTCACACTCGAAAAGAATACACAGAAAATATTGAAGAAACGGAATAAAACAGCGCTCAAGAAATTGAAGAAACATGACTGACGATCGATCGAGGCGTATCCTCCATTATTTAAAAAAAGAGTACGGCAACCCGGTAACTGAGCTGCGATTCGTTAATCTCTACGAACTGGCCGTATCGGTAATTCTATCAGCCCAAACAACGGATAAACAGGTCAATGCCGTTACACCGGAACTATTTAAACGATATCCGAGTTTCGCCGATTTATCACAGGCGCATCAAACAGAGGTGGCTGCACTCATCAGGAGCACGGGATTCTATCAAAACAAAGCCAAGAATATAATAAACCTCGCAAAAAAAGTGACCGGGGAATTAAACGGAAAGCTCCCGGACACCCGGGAAGAACTCATGAGATTGCCTGGCATCGGGAGAAAATCGGCGAATGTGATACTCGCCGTCGGGTTTCATAAACCCGCGCTCGCCGTGGATACGCATGTTCTGCGTGTTGCCAACAGGATCGGTTATATCAGGACTCCTGTTCCATTCGAAGTTGAAAAAGCGCTTACCTCATTCATTCCCCGAGAAGAGTGGAGCGCGGCTCATCTGCTCTTTATTAAACATGGGAGAACGACCTGTAAGGCCCGGAATCCCCGATGTTTCGAGTGTGCCCTCATTTCACTGTGCGATTTTGAATATAAAAATCTTTAAAAGTAATGTACACCGCAGGATCAGTTATCTTCGTATTAAGGTGCTCTTTCGGATCGAGACCGCTGATCTTGTGAAGTGCACGGTACGCACCTTCAGAGAGGTTGATATTGATATCTGTCAGGTACTCCAGAAGAACCGGAATGGATTCAATCCTTCTCTGCTGGGCGAGGACAGCCATGCCCCAGAGCTTGAAGTCATCATTACCCCGCTGCAAGCGATCGATAAGATCATGCTCATTCCCTTCGATATACCTTGAAGCAAGCGCAACGAAATGCACGGCCTCGTGCACCTTTGAATCCGGCACCATCGACTCCTTTTCAGCATAGGACACAATTCTTTCATATTTCAGCGGAATATTCTTGTCGAGAATATGTTTCGAGACAGTGTCAGTCATTGCCAATGATTCCGAGAAGAGCATCGCCTCCCATTCGCCGTAATCGTACTCGAGTTCGACACCGTATCTACTGGAATATTCGAGGAGCTCTTTAAAGAGCTTAACATTAGGCGATACGAGAACATGACGCTTCAGATCATCGAGGGGGAAGGAAAAACCAAGCTTCAGGAGCATCATACTCGATTCCAGATTCTGATAGCTCAAGGCCGGAACAGTGGAAAAAATCCATACAACCATCAGAATAATGACGGAAAAGAGTACAGTTCCAACAGAGAAAGCCGAGAGGACGATTCCCACTATTTTTTCCCGGACATAGAAAAATTCGTACAGGAGAAAGAATAAGAAGAGAATGAATTTCAACAGCTTAAATATTGAGATTACTATTCCGCTTTCAAAGTATGAGTACATGAACTTGTCGACGAAAAAATACATTACAGAGAAAATCAGGAACAGCGGAATGGTAACAGCGGGCCCCCTCTTTATCTTCAGTATCAGGAGAAGCAACAGAGAATATATCAATATGTTCGAGTATCTTCCATCGATCAAACTGAGAAGGGGGCGGATGGGCCATTGTGATAAACGAACATAATCGATGAGGATAAAGACAATGGTGATGGCGTAAATAATCGCAAAGGGCAATACCCGGATCTGAAGAAAGAGCAGAAAAGCTCCCTTTCTTCCATACCGCTGCGCAAAATGCTCTTTGAGAGGAGCAGCATTAATTTCAGAAAAATTATAAATGAGGTAAAATGAAAAAATAAAGAGGTAGCTTCTGACGATAAAGGAGATACCGTACCAGTCGTAGTTCAGATTAAAAATGACGTTAAAGAGGAAAAGAAATATCAGAACATAGAGAAATGTTGAAATTTTCTTTAGCTGTTCATATACAACAGACATGATGCTCCCGCTATTCTAAAGGTATCCGCAATCCTTCAGAAAACCCTGTGAAAAGAATTTGTTATGATAGCGCCATGCCCCCCCCTACACGCTGGAAGAGAAATGCTGGAACCGAGAGTTATTATTCTCTCGGATGAAACTATATATTAACCTTCTCGATTCTTTCAACTGAAATAAAATGGTTCTCCATTCCAACGCCCCTCTTATTCGTGCCGATGATTGTAAAGTTGGAGAAACTTCTGAATTTGACATACTTTCCGCGCAGGTTCTTTGGAAGCGGCATATCGACCTGATGTATTCTCTCAGAAACAACGAGATCCATATCATCCTGAGCATCCCTGTAGGAAAACTCGGAGGAAGCAAAATTGAATCCTCCCCTTTCACGACTATAGGAGAACAACTCGAGTTCAACAGCTGTTATCGGAACATTCCCCGACCGCCGTGATATAAATCCACCGGTGACTGTGACACCATCAATTTCCAGATATGAGAGTTTGATAGACATATCCCTGAAATAGATGGTCAGATCGCTCTTACAGGCAATGCCCTTTATCATTCTGCCATAGGAATGTTCTCGCTCCCCGAAACAGGTTCCCTCCTCACGGATATCATTTCCTCTGCTCTCCTTGAGCCTGATCTTTCCGGTTACCGAACATATCTGATCATACCGATCCCCTAGCTGAATTGACTTCGGCAAGGGATTGTTCCATGCATCGACATGCCCTGGCGGATATACATAGATCGGATAGACGCCTGAAAAGAAGAAGTCCCCACTCACCGAATCCCCCTTTAACTGGATCTCAAACTCCTTCAGCGGTTTTACAATCCGATACCGCAATCCACGGACGGTTATACTCTTCACCTGGTGGATTTCATTCAGCTGAGCAGAATTTTCATACAAGCAAGTATTCCCTCTCACCGAGAGAAACCACGTATAATCAACTCTCTTATTCTGATGGGTATAGTGAATATCCGCACATCCGAAAATAGTGCTCTTTCTATCAATGAAGTTAAAGCTGAACGTCTCAAGCCACTCATGGTGGTCACCATTGTGGAGGTACTCATCATGCTCATCAATCATCAGCCACACTACTCCTCAGCAGATAGAATCAATTCCATCATACACATAAACAGCAAAGGATCTTGCCCCCTGCCTCTCCGGTGTGAAAAACTGTTTGCATGACTATAGACTCCAGGTAATACCCTTCGCATCCTCATACTCTGGAAATGGTTTCTCATACCATCATTCACGCCGTCGGCTCTTCAATGAATGCATCGAGATGCCTATCTTTTGATCAGAGCAACTCGGGGCAATCCCCCATAGTCGCTTAGAATAGAAAGGTGAAAATCAGTTTCACTGATGAGTGCTCCGAGAAAATCCTCCATCTCCTCACCGATCTCCATTATCACCATACCGTGCCTGCCGAGGCACTTCCCGCATTCTGAGATAATCCGTTTAATAACATCATGCCCTCTGTTTTCCGCAAAAAGGGCTACGGCAGGCTCATATAAAAGCTCGTCTTGAAGCGTGGTCCGTTTCTCGGGATCAACATAGGGTGGATTTGTTACGATAATATCAAAAGCGATCTCCTGAAAAGGAGAAAAGAGATCCCCCTGGTAAAAGCGAATGGATTCGCCTCCCAATATGTTCCTGGCATTTCTCTTTGCAACCCGCAATGCCTTTTTAGAAATATCAGAGGCATACACCTCAAGATCAGCCCGATTGTGCTTTACCGATATCGCTATTGCTCCGGACCCCGTTCCGAGATCGAGAACGATACCCCGCTGACGGGCATGGAACAGGGTGAGATCAATCAGCAACTCCGTTTCGGGACGCGGAATCATCACCTCTCTCGTCACGGCGAAATTGAGTGAATAAAACTCCTTCTGCCCGACGATATAAGCAACCGGCTCGCCCCTGAGCCTTCTCTTCATCATGCGATGCACTATTCGCTCATCTTCAGCGGAAACAATACAGTCGTCCTCGGCAATAAGCTTATACCGCTCAACATCGAGAACATGGGCGACGATAACCTGCGCATCGAGAACAGGCGTTTGCAACCCGGCATCACTGAATTTCGCTATCATGTCATGCATAATATCAGAGAGGTACATGCTTCAGCCAGTATAATCGCTATCTCGAATTCAAGAACGCTCGACACGCTTCAATGAATAGATGCAACAACTAGGTGGTTACATGGTGGGTAAATAATAAAAAAGCAAGAACAAAAACTCAAAATAATTCGTCATTATATCAGTCGAAAGTCTCACCGGGTAACTTCTTTCAGTTTCTGCGCAATCTCATATTCCCTCAATGGATCAAGCAATTCATCAAGATTGCCGTCAAGAACACTCTCCAGTGAATAGAGCGTAAGCCCGATACGATGATCGGTTACCCGCGACTGGGGATAGTTATAGGTGCGGATTCTCTGACTTCGATCACCTGATCCGACCTGTAATCGTCTCATCTCTGTTTCTTCTGACAATCGTTCGAGCTCAATCTGCTCATAGAGTCGTGCCCGCAGCACGCGCAGTGCCTTGGCCTTGTTTTTATGTTGAGACTTTTCATCCTGACAGGTCACAACAATACCTGAAGGTATATGCGTGATTCGAACAGCCGAATCGGTCGTGTTTACCGACTGTCCTCCATGGCCGGAGGATCGATAGACGTCAATTCGCAGATCATCATGATCAATATTCACCTCGCTCTCCTCCACTTCCGGCAAAACCGCAACGGTGACCGCTGATGTGTGAATTCGCCCTCCTGATTCTGTTGTGGGTATTCTTTGAACGCGGTGACCACCGGATTCAAATTTCAAAGCATCATATGCGTCACTCCCGGCAACTGAGTAGATTATCTCCTTGTAGCCCCCTATCTCCGTTGGGTGTACATCAATCAACTCAAGCTTCCATCCCCGTGAATCAACATAGCGGCTATACATCCTGAAAAGATCAGCGACGAAGAGAGCGGCTTCTTCGCCACCCGTTCCCGCTCGTATCTCCATGATGATATTCTTTCCCGAGTTCGGATCCCTCGGCAAGAGCATTATCATTAAATCATTCTCCATCTGAAGAATATCATCTTCCAGACGACTGCTCTCATCCCGAAGGAGGTCGATCATCTCCTGGTCCGTTTCCATCTTTAAAAGTTCACGCGCATCGGCGAGCTCCTTCTGCAGCTTTTGCAGCTCCCCATATCGTGCTACAATCGGTACAAGCTGTGCGTGTTCCTGACTCAGAACACGAAATCGCTGCTGATCAGCAACACTATCAGGTTTACCCATCTCCTGCTCAAGCTCCTGACAGCGCTTTCTGATTTCTTCAAGTTTCGCTTCCATTGCACCCTCATGCAAAAAAAATAGCGGCCTCTCACCGCTCATGCAACTTTTCTTCGCTCCCGAGAGGACTCGAACCTCTGACACATAGTTTAGGAAACTACTGCTCTATCCGCCTGAGCTACGGGAGCGAGTATTTAACGGGTTAAGCTCTTTCGCTTCGAAGTTACGATTCTCTGAAAATCCCGAATGTTATTTACAATAACCTTATCATTATAGAGCTCAATTTTTCCAAGCTTGTTAAAATGCGTCAATACTTTTTGTACGTCATTTACCTGCATCCCCGCCCAGTTCGCCACCTCCTGAACCGTAACATGGATAGTAACGGGTTGTCCTAAATCACTCTGGGGATCATGTTCGGTTAACATATTCAAAACATCCATAACCTTCAACTGAGGATCATCGAGAAGGAGGATCATCAATCGTCTCTTGGCATCGTATATTCTCTTCGAGAAGATCACCAGCAGCTTGTAGGCCAGCTGCGGGTTCCCCTGTAAAAGTGAATCAAAATTATCACGGTGAAACTTCAACACCTTTACGTCATCCATGGCGATAGCGGAAGCGGAACGCGGTTCCTCCTCGAGAATTGCCATCTCGCCAAAAACATCCCCGATCTCAAGCACATCAAGTGTTTTTTCAGTATTATTAATAATTTTTACAATCTTCACCCGACCTTCCTGAATAAAATAAAACTCATTCCCCGGCTCGAACTCGGTGAAGATTATCTCATTTGAAGCGTATTCAACGCCAAATTTTTCGAAAAGCTTCTCGTCAAGTAACATGATTCTTACACATTTTCTTTATTCTTCAAGACAGTGAGTCTCTTTAACGCCTGCTTGTTTATCTGATCTTTTGGTTCCATCGATGCTACTTTATTATAATACGTGATCGCCTTATCTGCATTCTTCATCATCTCGTAAGCGAGACCGATATGAAACAGCGCAATCTTCACATACTCGGATTTGGGAAACTTCTTGATCATGGCGGAGAGTGATTTCAGTGCTTCATTATACTGTCCCAATTTTATCTGGCATCGGCCTATCTCAAAATGGGTTTTCTCAAATAAATTCCTCTCGGCATTGTCCTTCAGGGTCTTCACCTGAAGTATCTCTTCAAATTGTGAGAGCGCTTCCGAAAAGCTGCCCTGAGAAAAGAGGTTTACAGCATCATAGTACGTCGTCGATACATCCTGTGCGCCGCTAGCAGCATCAGAAGATTCATCAAATGAAAAATCATCGAGATTATCAGAACTGTCATCCGAGAGAAAATCATCCATCTCACTTGACAATGACGATTCGACTCCCCCACCTCCGAGATCAAATTCATCATTGAGGGGCGCTTTCTGTTCATCACCTTCATCGAGAGTAAAATCAGTAAATTTCGCTTCATCAGCTGCCGAATCGGAAACAGCTGTTTCAACTTCAAAATCGGTCTGAACATCTGAATCAGTACTTCCCGACTGAATCGCATTGATCCGCTTCATTGCCATATCGGAGTATTGCGTATTCGGGTAGTACTCCATATATCGCTTGTAAGCATACAGTGCCTGCTTGTATCGCCCAACCTTATAATAGTGCTCTCCTATTTTAAAAAGCTCAACCTCCGGATTGGTCGCACCGCCTTCCCCGAGTATCTCCCTGTTGATTTTACCGATCTTCCGTAATTGATTGCTGAAGACCCGCAACATCTTCTTGACAACATTAACATTTTTCAGAACGAGGGTTTCAAAATCTGCCAGGGTGAGAACAAGAACAATAGTATCCCCAACCGTTTGAGCCGTTTCATCCCGGGGATACTTGCCGAGCGATGATTTGACTCCAAAGAATTCACCCGGTTTTATCTCCTCCTTCGTCTCAACAATTTCACCCTGCTCAATTTTGTTCGAGGTAAGAATCACCCGGCCCTGCTTCAGTATATAGATATATTCACTCTTATCGCCCTCGAAGTAAATAATCGAGCCGCTCTTATACCCTCTCGTGGTAATACCGGACGCAGGTTTCATCGTGCCACCTGTCATTGAGCATCTCCCCCAAAACCGAGATTACATACTTTCAAAAACGCCCCACTGTCACACTATATTAAATATCAAATTGAACAGGTAAAAAGGGAAACTCTTTTTTAAAACCAACCGCCCTGCTGATCCTTCGCATAAGACCAATCAGATCTCCTATGATGAGCCTTTCCACCCCATCAATGACTATCTCCTGATAGGCTGTCTCTGTGTAGTGAAAAAGCTCGCGAAACTCCGGAGAACCGTAAGCAGGTCTTCCCTCGATAATAACCAGCATAACATCTTTCAGCTCTGCGGATACAACCGATTGATACGGGTCATCTCCCTTATTATAAAATAAGGCCAAATCGGCAATATTTCCAGTTTTAATCAGGCCGTTCTTTTTCAGTTTGAACGCCTTTGCTGCATTGACCGTAACCATCTGTACAATCAGTTCATCTGAAAGCTCCGCACCGTATAGTTGCTGATAGAGCTTCTTGTCAAATTGCATCTCATACAGGAGATTCATCCCACCAGACATGGGAGAATCAGTGCCGATGCAGAGATTGACACCAGCTTCGAGTATCTTCTTGACGTTGGCAGTCCTGTTAAACATGAACATGTTCGAGTCGGCACACCAGACAACCGAACCACCCCTCTTTTTAATAAGCTCAATATCCTCGTCGCTGAAGGCCAGACCATGAATAAGCACGGAGTTTTTCCCCAATCCTCCCTTCTTATCAAGGGTTTTGATATCCTGAACAGTTTCAGGATCAAATCCTTCAGCAATATGGGTGACAAAGGGAATATCATGCTCAACAGCTTTCTTATACTCCACCTCTATCCCTTCGCCCCAGGCGAGCGCAAACGAGACCACCGCATGTGCAAGCGCATACTGGTCAATGATCTTCGTTGGCACAATCTCGATATACGGCTCATTGACAAAATGAGGGATGTGGTCCGAAACCGTTGTTACTCCGGAGACGAGATTGCGGTATCCACCGAGGAGGTAGAGATCCCGGTTCTCTATCTGCTGTCGTTCTTCATATATCGGTGAACTCTTCAGATCGTTGTCCCAGGGCAACCAGTTTTCGTAGGGACCGTTTCCAACCTTGGGATAGTATGTACCGAGCAGGTGATCGTGCCCATTAATTAATCCCGGCGTGAGTAGATTATTCTGAACATCAATAGAGAACGGGCTCTTTGACGAGCTTTCCGAAACTCTCTCAATTCGGTTATCATTTATGAAAACATTTGCATCATATTTCGTCTCGTCTGGCGTTAGAACCGTAGCACCGGAAATGCTCCATTTGCTCATTATCCAACCTTCCTCTATCTGGCCCTTCCCTCAAAAGATGCTGGCCAGTGTGATATTCCCTCCCCGCCCTAATCTCATATTATATATAGTGACGAGCCGTTTTCTCAATCACCATTCACCATTCACAAGTGCTGAATTAGTAACTCCGATACTCAGAATTCTAGAAGAAAAATACTAATAAAAGGAAAATATCGAGTCAAGCATAAAAACCGCGTCGCTCGGATGATGATTTTTCTGGCAACATGACCGTCTCATTATTCGTAAATACCACATTTACAATGACCGTTCAAGGGCACCCTTCGCATACACATCTTCTTTATCAACTCGCACGGACTCAATCACAGACTCAATTTTCGGTTTAAAAAATCTGTATCGCTCTCGAGAGGTAACACCGGAGATAATGACAGCATATTTACTTCCCACAATTGCATATGATTCCATAACTCGTTTCTTGTCGTCCCGAGAAACAGTCCAGTAATACTCACAGTGATCATTCTTGCCCCATCTCATTTTTACCGGCTGCTTATCCATTTTCTGAAGCCACGCTGCGGATATTTCCTCCGAAGTTCTGTTCGCCATATCAACTCGTGTCACATAGATAACAGCACTGTTATCAACACTCCGGTACGCCCTGATAATACCCCGCTCCTTTTCAGAATCCCGAACAGCGCTGCTGCACCAGCCATCAGGGATAAGAAGAGAAATTCCCGCCTCCTCTATGTATGTGCTCGGCTCCTCTTCATCCGTTTCCTTCGCAGGATCATTCCTCAGACGCCATACGCTCTTTGCGTGCATGTCGGCCAATTGTTTTGCCACATTCCTGTCAACGTCATTAAAATTTATCTCGTTCATAGTCCAGCTCGACACAGGAACAGCAACTCGTCCGCTCAGTGCTCTTTTCATCTTAGACACTTCATCGATTTGAGGTGTAACAGGGGACAGAATGCCTTTCTTATGATAAAAGCGCAGGAGCGTTATCAGCTTTGCACTGTCACGCTCAATCAACCGCTGCAAGTGCACCCTGGAATAATACTCTCTCTCCACCCGTGTCGAATCGAAATTATCCATCAGCGGGAAGAGGGAGCGCATTTTAAAAACTTTCTCCAGATCGGGAGATTGTTGAGAGGCCGCAACCACCCTCTTCAGCTCTTCAAAAAGCATTGCATAGCCGGTAAAAGCCTCCTTCGCATATGCCATCTGTCCGTATAACGCTTTACCCTCACCGATAAAGCTCATCAGGGCATTTGTCTCATAGAGAGCAATTTTATTAATCAGGCGCTTCTCTGCCATACGCGATCCGCTCTCCACTTCTTTCCGATGAGCACTGAAACGACGGTACGCCAGGTGCATATCCGATTGTATACTCTTCATCTCATCGAGAAACTGACTCTTGATATTCCCGATCACATTATATTGTGCTCTCGTTACCGAGGGAAGGCGCTTTCTATTAATACTGAGAGAATACCCGATAACCTGAAATAATCCCTTAACCCGGCGCATTGAGAGAACCATCCTCTTGTGAACTGACGGTGAATCATGGTGATGTATCCCCTCACAGCAGTTTATCAATGATCTGACAAACTCGAGGTATGCTCTATTCCTCGCTATTCTTTCACGATACAGGCTGACCGGATCGCCTTCTGCTTCAATCATCGAGGAATACCAGCGCACAAATTCAACTGATTTTGTGTGGTACAGATTCAGAAGAGAGAGCTCCCTCTCATACTTCTTCTTCAATACGGCAGTAATATCCCCGCCCGGATCTCGACTCCTGTTGTCATCAACTGTATCGATACCGGCAATCGATTTCCGTTGCTCCAGAAGTCCCTCGCGCACCTCTTTCGTTCGAAGCTCTATTGCTGCAGCAATCCTCTCTTCGAGCGCAATGAAGAATTCCTCGCCTTCGGATCCACGTAGTGATGTGATTGCTCCTCTCCGTAATGCATCAATATCACGAATCGCAAGCCGGATATTATACCGTGGAAGCGGTTCGACAGTATCGCGATGATCCCTTTTCGACAACGTTTCCCTCTCCCGAACCGTTGCAGTATACTGTTGCACCAGGCCCGAAAAGAGCTGCTTTTCAAATGCTGCAGGGGTCTTATAATAACAACCGATACGCTGCAGATCAAAAGCAATGTTACTCCCCAATAAGAGCGCTCTTATCTTCCCGTAGTTCTCGATTCGCTTTTTGATCCGGCCGTACAGCTCTCTCCAGCAGCACGATTCACCGAGTGCTCTCTCGGTATAACCGAAACGGGGACTGAATTTGAAGCTTTCGAGATAATCGAGCGACTCTTTTTCAACAATCTCTTTGAGCTCCTCCTCGGTACAGGTAAAATTTCTAAGCGCCATCTGTCCGACAACCCGCTGTTCAATCTCGCGACGAGCATATTCAGAGAGAGCAGATCTATTCGACATCATTCTGGCAGCGAGCAGTTCCAGTGAGAGATATTTCCACTCATATGCGTTCATATCACCGAGTAACCGTTTCAGCACTTGCTCATTCCGGCTTCCGTATTCCCGTTCAATAAGTGCATTGACATACTTTCTCACCGTATCCTTGGCGAAAGATATATTCTCCCGACTTGTCACAGTACTGACCAGGTAATCGACATAAAAGAGTGAAAACAACGGCGGAGTAATTTCAGATATATACTTCCGTACATCGGTTCTGCACCAAACCTGCGATGATTGGGTGAGGAGGGAATTCCCTTCACGCCGTGCATCGAGCACTGCAAGTATTTTTTCTGCACTCCGTATCCCCTTATCAATATGTTCCGCAACCCTCTCATCTCCCCGACTGGAGATCAGCTCCTTCTCCTGATGAAGTATCTTAATCCTTGATTTCCACCAGACATATCTATTTTCAATAAATCCGTATGATACACTCACCGGTATAAAGGTGAGCATTATTATTATACAGAGGTACCCTTTCATATTCATGCCCTTCCTCTCATGTGCATAATCTGCCCGTGAAGGGCCCGACACTTTGTTTCTCTCCCCTCGCATGTAATCCCTTCAAAAAAAGTCATGGGTTGAGTATGAAATCCCACTTATTGTATCGTCAGAAACATTGAGTGAAGTAAGAGAAATTCAAAAACATCACCCTTCTTTTTATTTGCTTTTTTATACAGCACTGATAGAATATGTTCGACTCTCAACAAGGACATATCATGAAAAAACGTGTCGCCATAACAAAGTATCAGGGAAGAGAATCGATTCGTGAGGCACTGGAGATCTCAGGTGCGCTGGAGAAAATACCCGGGAACGCAACAGTGATGATAAAGCCAAACATCGTCCTTTGGACCCGGAAAGCTCCCATCCCCAAATGGGGGATGATAACAACCTCGCGGGTGATCGAAGAAGTTGTTATCTTCCTCAAAGACCGGGGAATTGACAACATCATCATCGGCGAAGGCATAACGACCCTGCAATCCGGCGACAGGGAAACGCCTCAACATGCTTTTGAAACGCTCGGATATTCCACGCTCGCAAAGAGATTTGGAATAACCTGTTATAATCTCCTTGAGCGATCCTTCGAAAAAGTTGATCCGGGCATTGACGTTGAGCTCAAAATGAGTTCTGATCTTTTACACAGCGATTTTATTGTAAATATCCCGGTCCTGAAAACGCACGCACAAACGGTTGTCAGCCTCGGGATGAAGAATTTCAAGGGAACCCTCGATTTGGCTTCGAGAAAGAAATGCCACAGTCCCGCATCAGATCGAGATCTCCATTTCATGATCTCACGCCTGCACCGTGTTCTTCCACCCTCGGCAACTATAATTGATGGAATTTATACTTTGGAACGGGGACCAACTATGGATGGAAAAGCGAGGAGGAGCAATATCATTGTGGCATCCCCGGATCCCCTTTCGGCAGATATGGTGGGTGCACAAATTCTTGGCCACCCTCCCACCACCGTACCATACCTTGTATATGCTGCAGAGGATCAAGAGCGCCCTGTTGACCTCTCTGATATTGAAGTTGTCGGCGAAAGCATTGAAGAGGTAGCGTCCTATCATGAATACTCATTCCCCTACAATAGTGATGAATCGCTCCCCCAAAAAATGGAACAGATGGGAATTCAGGGGCTCTCATACTATAAGTACGATGATACCATGTGCACCTACTGCTCAATAACAAATGGAGCGATACTCGTTGCCATCTCCCTTGCCTGGAAAGGTAAACCATGGGACGATGTCGAGATACTTACCGGGAAGAAGATGCAGCCTCGCTATAAGAATAAAACCATTCTCCTGGGACAGTGCATGTGCAACCTTCACCGGAATAACAACCGCATCAAAGAAAAGATTCCGGTGCCGGGATGTCCTCCCAATCCTCTGAGAGCGGTTGCCGCACTGCATCAGGCTGGAATAGAGGTTGATAAATCATTCTTTGAGAATCTCGAAAGTGCGCCCGGCTATTTCATGAGAAAATATCTTGATAAACCGGAGTTTGATGAATCTTTCTTCAGGATTGAATAGACTCCGCAACCGTTTGAGGAAGTCTCGGTGCGATGAAACATTATTTCTTGCAAAAGGGACTTGACTTTTCGGAAACCGCTCTTACACTCTCCGTAAAGTGACATAATACACCTCGTTTGTTCAGGTTATCGGTGGAAGCAATCGAAGAACTCATTCCCCATGATAAATTGAAGGAGCAGATCGAAAAGGAGCTCATCTCCTTTGTTGAATCAGCAAGTGCAGGATATGACATCTCCCTGCCCCGAATAACTTTTGAGAAAGGGAAGACCCATGTACAATTCCCTCTCCCTTTTCTTAACGAATACCTCATCACACAATTCATCATACGTATCAAGGATCATCTTGAAAATATCCGGATACACTCCTTCAGCGAAGGCTACTACGCCTTCCAGGCGCTGAACAGGAATCTCTTTAAAACAGAAAATATCCTGGAAAATATCAAGATCGAGTTCTCCGGCTTAACCTCGAACTTCAATGCAGCGATATCAAAAAAGGGTAATTTCAACCAGGAGGAGATAAATCTCGTTGTTGAGATCTTCAAAACCGCCTATGTGACGCTTCGAGAGGATCCCCTGACACGACTCAAGAAATTAGGTGCCTCGGTATACACCGAGAACGGAAATATCGACTGGTCATACATCGCGGGGTACGAAGAGGTCAAGAGGAAGATACGGGAATCCATCATACTCCCGCTCGAAAATCCTGACATCTACGACTCAATTGCCAGGCTCACTCGAAAGACCTTCGAGTCGAACCGGCCGCGCGCTATTCTCTTTGAGGGGTGCCCAGGAGTTGGAAAGACAACCGTTGCCCGAATCATAGCGGGAGAGGTCGCGGTACCGCTCATCTATGTTCCTATTGAATCGATCATGTCGAAGTGGTACGGACAGTCATCACAGAATCTGGCACAGATATTCGACGCCTCTGAGGATCTTGACGGCTCTATACTCTTCATCGATGAGATAGATGCTCTCGCAAGCTCAAGAAACCAGACGATGTTTGAAGCAACAAGGCGGGTGCTCTCAGTTCTTCTCAGGAAGCTCGATGGCATCGACGCGGTAACCAAAACCATTACTATCGGCGCCACAAACAGAAAGGATGATCTCGATCACGCGCTCATCAGCAGATTCGACCAGACAATCTATTTCCCGCTTCCGAACCAGAGCGAGCGCAGTGCAATCTTTGCCAATTACGCCAGCCACCTGAGCGCAGAGGAGACCACTGAACTCGCCGAGATATGCAAAAAACTCTCCGGAAGGAGCATCAAGGACATCTGCGAGCTTACCGAACGACGGTGGGCACGGAAGCTCATAATCAAGAAGCTGGTCGCCTCATCACCGCCCCCCGAGTATTACCGACAAACGGCAAAGATGTGGATGAAAGATACCATGTCGTCAAAATAACCATTTTCATTCGAGAACCGATAATCTTCCGAGCACCTCCCGCAAGCCGTTGAAAAGAGGATACCGATTCATCCGTTCAGCAAGAAAACCCTGTTCGAGCTTACCCGATTTCAGCGATTGAATGATCCTCTCGGCAGCACTGAGATGCTCGTCGAGACGATCACGTGCATAGTCCTCCGAGTTCCGCATGCTCACCAGGAAGGTCCAATCTGAAGATTGCGCAAGCAGCACCTCTTTCACCGCCTGTACAATCGCCTCCTCATGAGCTTTTTTGCATGGAAGTGAACGAACCTCTGCAAAGAGCTCCATAATTCGGGGATAGAGCCAGAGACATTCGCTTTTGAGCCAGGTCGAAAAGAGATCGCCACTCCCCCACGATGATTCAGACGGCTGCAGCCGTTCAGCGCTGCCGCGCTTCAAGATATCCTCCGGTGATACCAGCTGCAGCGAATCTGAGCACGATATCTTTCGGATAACCTCTGACAGGAATGCCGGCCCCTCGAACCACCAGTGGCCAAAGAGCTCTGCATCGAAGGGAAGCGTAAAGAGCGGCACCTGCTGAATTATATCCTGAACCAGTTGTCCTCGCCGAAAGAGTTGCTCAATAAAATCTCTGCTATGCTCAACGACGGCATTCACTGCTCCGTCCGGACAATACCATTCCTTTGCTCTATCCTCTCCGGTAATGCGATACAGTTTTAAACCGACGGGAATCTCAACCCGTCCCTTGCTCGTATCATCATCACTGACCGGCATAGCGGTATGGTGAAACTCACGATATCGATAATCACCCGGATAACCGATTTTACTCGACCAAAGAATACGTGAGAGAATGCGATCCCGTGCAAAGAAAAAAAGTCCTGTGCTCGATACCAGGTGCGAAAAGGCCCCCCTTCGCGGTATCTCATTAGAACGGTACACCCCTGCGGTATCGATGAAGGTATATTCGATACCGAGATCACTCAGTATCCGATCGAGCCCACTGTAGTACCCCATCTCCGGAAGCCAGAACCCCCGGGGGGTGAATCCAAAGTGACGCTCGAATTCCTGAAGACCGACCGCAACCTGCAAACGGATCAGATCGCTGTTGAATCGAAACGCCGGGAGGAGTGCATGCGTAGCGCAGGTGGTGATCAGATTTACCACACCGCGCTCTGAAAGCTTTCTGAATCTCCCGATCAGATCGCCATTCACCGTATCATAATACTGCATCACTCGTTCCACCTGCGACTGCATGAAGGAAGCTGCGGCCGCGAATGGCGCACTTTTCTTCGCTGAGATAGCTTTGAGGCGGTCTGCAACTGTTCTCATATAATCGCGGCACTTTTCCTGAAAGTACTCATCGGCAATCATGGAGAGAAGTGTTGGGCTTAACGAAAAGGTAATCGTGAAATCACAATCAACCAGATCCTCGAGCATGATGAGAAGCGGAATATAACTTTCAACCAGCGACTGGAAGAGCCAAAGCTCCTGCAGGGGAAATCTCAACTGTGGCATCCGCACATAGGGAAGGTGCGCGTGTAAGACGAGAATGATGTCTGCGGCGCTCCCGCTCATTGTATTCATCATTCACCGCGATGAGAGAGGTTCCGATCCTTCATCGTCAATCTCTATTCCCGAAACCTCGATGATCCGCTTCTGCATCTCATCCAATTCGGATTCCAGCGGATTTTTTATCGGTATTTCAATAGTATCTGATTGTGCTATACCGATCCTCCCCTTCGTCGTCTCAGCAGCTAATCTGAGAAAAATCCTCTTCCCGAAATATCCATCATGCATAAAAATGTGCCAGCTGTTCTCTCTCTTATGGACCGGAATTTCATCAATCCTCTCCGAAATACTCTCGCTGACGCTGTAGACCTCGACAAAGAGGGGGATGCTGCTCTCATCCTCTGCGGTTGCTGCGTCGCCACGAATCACCTTCCATTCGTCGGCTCCTATTCGCCAGGAAACAATCAGATTCCTGAAATCCTTCAGGAGCACCAAAAAATCATTCATAGCATTCACCCATCCAGCTCATAGTATAGGTCCGGCTCCTTCCATATTAAAGTGTTATTACCATAAACCATGTCCATAAAATGATTTACAGGAACGGAGCCCGATTGTAACTTGTAATTCTGTCAGATTGGGGAATTTATTTCAAGACAAAACAGTATCGCAGTACCAATGTTACACAAGATGAAAAGGGGTAGTGTATGGAACTCACTGAAGCAATCCGCAGAAGGCGAAGTGTCAGAAAATTTACCGATTACGCTGTGACCGATGACGAAATCACAGAACTGCTTGAAGCGGCACGCTGGGCACCGTCCTGGGCAAACACACAGGCATGGGAATTCATAGTTGTGCGGGAAAAAGCATTAATTGAAAAAGTAGCCGAAACCTATGCAGAAAAGAATCCTGCTTACAAATGTACCCTCGCGGCATCGGTGTTAATTGTTGTTTGTGCAAAAACAGGAATCTCGGGAACCGTGGGGGAACGCGACGCAACAAAATTTACCAACTGGTTTATGTTCGATGTCGGCATGGCAGTACAGAATATCTCTCTGAGAGCTCACGAACTGGGACTCGGCACGGTCGTCGTTGGACTGATGGATCAAGACGCATGCAGAACCGTCCTCTCCGTTCCTGAGCAATACGAGGTTGTGGTTGTTTTACCGGTCGGACAGCCAGCCGTAACGGCGAAAGAAGGACCTCCGCGAAAAGAGCTCAAGGAGTTTGTCCATCTGAACACCTTTGGAAATACATTTACGGTATAAACAGTCAGCCAGCAGAAATGATGTATACATCCGACCTGCTGGCTTATCCTTTCCAAAAAAACGAGCGTCCCGTCACGAGAACAGGAGCATTCTATGAGCACGAAACAGGGAATCCCAAAGCGAGATGAGATCCCCGATGAGAATAAATGGGATCTCTCCCCCCTCTACAGAAACGATGCAGAATGGGAGGACCATTTTCATCATATCGAAAAAGAGATTGAACAGTACAGCCACTACCGAGGCACCCTGGGAAAATCATGTGATACCTTTATTGCTGCACTCCACTTCGATATGAAAATGTCACGCGAGATTGAACGCCTATACACCTATGCACATCTCAAGAGCGATGAAGACAAGACAAATCAACAGTACCTTGGGCTTTACCAACGGGCCATCAATCTGGCCAGCCGTGCATCTGAAATCTCCAGCTTTATCACGCCGGAGATCCAATCACTTCCCGAAAGCACCATAGAAAACTACCTCCAGGATGAGCGTATAGTCGACTACCGGTTTCATCTCGAGAAAACGCTCCGCTATAAGCCACATACGCTCAGCGAGGAGATCGAGGAAATACTCGCCATGTCAGGCGAGGTCGCCCATGCGTCATCACAAATTTTCAGCCAGCTCGACAACGCCGATATGAAATTCGGGACCATTATCGACAACGCGGGGAATGAGAGAGAATTGAGTCACGGTAATTTTATTACCTTTCTGATGGATCCCAACCGGGAACTGAGAGAGAAAGCTTTTTTTCAATATTACAAGGCATATGAAGACCACAAGCACAGTATCGCAACTGCGCTGAGCTATTCAAACAAAAAAGATTACTTCTATTCACGTGTCAGAAAGTTTCCCAATTCCCGAGCGGCTGCTCTCTTCACAGACAACATGCCAGAAATGGTATACGATACGCTTATCGATACCGTGAAGAGGAATCTCGCTCCGCTCTTTACGTATTTATCATTCCGTCGGGAAGCGCTGAAACTTGACGAGCTTCATTCCTATGACACCTATGTTCCGCTGGTCAGCGACATTTCATTTCTCATGTCCTACGAAGAGGCAGCGGAGATGTGTGTGCAGGCGTTGCAACCGCTCGGCAATGAGTATACCGACACCCTTCGGGAGGGGTTGCTTGATAGATGGGTTGACAAATACGAGAACAGGGGTAAGCGAAGTGGTGCCTATTCATCCGGATGTTACGATTCACCACCCTATATCCTGATGAATTATAAAGAAGACAATATCAACAGCCTGTACACCCTGATACACGAAGCCGGACACTCCATGCACAGCTATTTCTCGGTTCAGAATCAGCCCTATGTAAACTATGAGTACACCATCTTCGTAGCAGAAGTCGCCTCGACATTCAACGAGGTCCTGTTGAGCACCTCGCTTCTCGATCATTACCGGGATGACAGCACAATGCAGGCCTATATACTCAACAGGGAGATTGACAACATTCGAGGAACGCTCTTCAGGCAGACCATGTTTGCAGAATTTGAAAAGATAACCCATCAGCTCGTTGAAGAGAATAACCCCTTGACCCTTGACACCATTACCGATGTTTATCGTGATCTTCTCGCGACCTACTTCGGGGATATGATGGTCATTGATGACGTGCTGACGCTCGAATCATTACGAATTCCACATTTTTATTCTGCCTTCTATGTGTATAAGTATGCAACAGGCATATCTGCATCCATCGCGCTCGCCACGAAGGTGCTCAATGAGGGTGATGCAGCACGAAGAGCATATCTCTCCTTCCTCAAGATGGGCGGGAGCAAATATCCGCTCGATGAGCTTCGCGAAGCCGGGGTAGACATGGAGCGTCCAGAACCAATCGAGAATGCAATACAACACTTCGGTGAGCTGGTCGATACTTTTATCGACATTTATCAAACGCTCTAACCGGAACGGAATGAGAACGAAACGCATGCAGCCTTTTATCGGGAAGTGGTGATGACAATTAAAGGTGATACCGTACAGGCTCATTCATGAAACAGGAAGGTCAAAATATACTGATATACTCCGATCGTCTCGCCAGTTTTGAGTATGGTGAGAATCATCCTTTCAAGCCACTGAGAGCGAAGCAGTTTCTCGAACTCCTCAACCGCTATTCCCTCATTTTTGAGCAGAACCAGCAAATAATCGAGCCGATACAAATCGACGAGGATCTCCTGTACCTCTTCCATGACAGAGAATATATTGAACTCTTTAAAAAGAGCGAAAAAGGAGAATTTACCCTTGAGATGTACAGCGTCGGCCTCGGCACTGAGGACAACCCGGTTATGCATGGCATGTACGAATTCTCACTCACCGCCGCTGGCGGAACGCATCAGGGTGCGTTGATGCTCTATCGCGATGAAGCGAGATTTGTCTTCAACCCTCTCGGCGGGTTTCATCACGCCGGTCGAAATCACGCTGAGGGGTTCTGCTATATCAATGACATCGCCATTGCAATTGCTGAACTCGTCAGAAAGGGTATGCGAGTAGCCTACATTGATACCGATGTTCATCATGGAAACGGCGTACAGGATGCCTTTTACGATAGTAATAAGGTCCTTAATATCTCGTTGCATGAATCAGGAAAAACACTGTATCCCTGGTCGGGATTTGAGGACGGTATCGGGATCAAGGAGGGGAGAGGATATAATATCAACATTCCACTGCTCAGGGGCAGTGACGATGAGGTATATCTCTACGCCTTTGAATCAATTGTACCCCCACTGATCAAGAAGTTCAACCCCGATATAATCTGTGCACAAATTGGCGGTGATATTCACCGAGAGGACCCGCTCGCCCACTTGAATGTAACGAGTAACGGATATGAAAAGGTTATCAACACCATAAAAGAACTCTCCCCCCGACTGCTCGCCCTTGGCGGTGGAGGCTACAATGTCTTTAAAACTGCTGCTCTCTGGACGCTCGCCTGGGCAACAATCTGTGACATTGAACCTCAGGACTACTATGCTGGACTCGTGGGTGGGATGATGTACGGACCAGAGACCGAATCAGGTTCGCTAAACGATGAACCCTTTGTGCTGACCGGGACTGAGAAGGAACAGTGTCTTGAACACGCACAAACGGTTGTTCGATTCATAAAGGAACTTCTCTTTCCACTTCACGGTCTCAAGTTCTGATACAAAGGAGCGGCTTTACCCGAAGTTGCATCGAAGAAGTGCAGGAAAATGCCTGAAAAGATCTTCCGGACAGTCTCCTGCAACACTGACATCGACATGGGACAACGGGAAATTCTCCTTACAGTAGAAAAATCGAACCATTCAACAGCATGAGCTGATAGTATCGGAGGGGAGCAGTTCACCGATTGCGATTATTTTTAAAACGAGAGATACCTTTCCCCTGTTGCGAGAACACAGCGTACAATCACGATGGAAGGATCATCCGGTGCTTAAACTTTATTTATGGTTGAAATAATGCGCTCTACTATCGATAATGGCCTTTCACTTGTCTCCGATTATCACTGCCGAGAAGGAGCACGCGATGTGTGACACAATTGTTGCTGCAGGTCCCGCTACAGAGGATGGTTCGGTCATACTGGCAAAAAACAGTGACAGAGATCCTAATGAGGCGCAACTCCTTAAACATCTGCTCCCCACAAAACATTTCGAGGGGGACGAGCAGAAATGCACCTATATCACCATTCCGAACATCGAACTGACAAATGAAGTGCTGATATCCAAACCATCCTGGATGTGGGGATGCGAAATGGGTGTGAACTCACACGGCGTCGCTATCGGCAATGAAGCGGTTTTTACACGAGAACCCTATGCGAAGAGTGGACTCCTGGGAATGGACCTCATGCGCATTGCCCTGGAAAGAACAGAAACCTCCTATGATGCTTTAATTCTCATAACTGAGCTCATCGATGAATTCGGACAGGGGGGGAATGGCGGGTTTAAGCAGAAGATCTACTATCACAATTCATTTATCATCTGCGACAGGAAGGATGTCTGGGTTCTGGAAACCGCTCACAAGCACTGGGCCGCTAAAAAGATTGAAGGAATTTATTCGATATCAAACGGACTCACCATTGAAGAGGATTTTGATATCTCCTCAAAGGGGATCGAGGATTATGCCCGCAAAAAAAACTACATAAAGAAAGACGAGAATTTCAATTTTCGAAAAGCCTTTTCGGATAAATTCTACACTCACTTCAGCAGGTGTCGGAATAGACGAAACAGGACTTATGAGCTCCTCAGCCGTCACTTCGGGAAAATAACCCCTGCTGTCATGATGAGTATTCTTCGCGATCACGGAGACGACAGCAGATATCTGCACCCCCATGAAACCTCTATGGGGACGGTATGCATGCACGCATCATTCGGTCCCTTCAGGCCAAGCCAATCCACCTCCGCGCTCGTCTCACATCTCAGAGAGGAGAACTCGGTTCACTGGGCAACCGGAACCTCCGGGACGTGCACCAGTGTGTTCAAACCATTCTATTTAACCGGCAAGGAAATTGATTTCTTTCCCAATACCGAAACAACGAGCTTCTCCTTCGATTCCTTCTGGTGGAAACACGAGCTTCTTCACCGCCAGGCAATCATGAAATACAACTCGTGGCTCAACACCATAGCCCCCGAACGTGATGAGCTCGAAAGGAAGTTCATTGAGGATGAATTAAAGCTCCATCAGAAGATTCTCGGGAACAAGAGATCGGCTGATGAACTGATGGCTTTCTCAAAGCAGTGCTTTGGCGTTTCGGATGAAAAGTCAAGTATCTGGATTAAGCGGCTGCAGAACAACGATGAGGATAAGAACATTCCGAAAAGATTCAAGTACTTCTGGAAGAAGCAAAACCGTGCGGCCTCCCTCACGAAAAACTTCGAGCTGATAACCGAATAGAAAGGCTCGTCGTCTCAGAGCATCGAAAAAATGTACTGCTCAACCATCTCGAAATTCCTCCTGACCTCGTCTCTGCCGACAATAAACTCCATATGACCGGGAAGGAGAATCTCAATATCGAGCTCTGCCACCTTTCGAATGCTTTCTTTCAGAGTATTCCCGTCACCGCCGGGGAAATCGACCCGTCCCACACTTTGCCTGAAAATGAGATCACCACAGACGAGGGTTTTCTTCTCGGGCCAGTAAATCGATATTGAACCGGGTGAGTGTCCGGGTGTATGATACACCTGAAGCTCCGTGCCATTCACCTCCCACGCGCCTTCCGATAAAACGAGATCAAATTTAAATGAGGGAAACTCTATCCCCATCATCTGAAAGAATTGAGGCCCGACTTCGTTCAGAAACGTTATTCCATCGGCATGCATGGCAACCGGAATACCCTTCTCCATAAAGTGCTCACTCCCTTCAAAGTGATCGGGATGACAGTGGGTATTAACCACAGTGGCAACTGCATCGGGATCGAGCCCATCCTCCTTCATAGCGTTAAAGCGGAGATCGAGATGATGCTTCAAGCCGGGATCAAAGAGTATGCGAAGAGGATCACCAAAATAAAACATATTACAGTTATTCTCAAAATAGCCTCTCCATATGTAAGCATATACACCGTCAACAATCTTCATATCGTATACCCCGCTCGAAAACTATCGCACCCTCCAGTCAAATTACACGGGGCACCCGTCAGGGAGCCCCCGATGCAGACATGGGAAAGCCTCATCATTTCTCGAGACGCTCATTCCGTCAATGATTTATTCCCCCTTCACAATCATAAAAGCAAAAGTACTTGATTAAGAGAGAACGACAATATAGTCTCTCACCGTAAGAATAACCCCACCGACGTGGAGAGAGATACTGATGAAATCCTTTAACAGAGTCATCAAGGTGCTGCTCTGCCTCATCATTGTAAAGGGGATCCTCCTTGTTCCTCATTACAGGAACACACAATGCCGGACAAAGGTGATCCCGATTGAATATTTTGACAAGGGTTTGAGCAGCTGGAACATACGAGATGCTACAAGGAGGGAAGCATACAGAACATACTCGATAAAGCAAGAGGGAAACAATCGATTTCTCAGGGCAACATCGTACCGGAGCTCAATTCAGATTGCAAAAAGGGTAAACTGGCATCTCTCTTCCTTTCCTGTACTCTCATGGCAATGGAGAGTTCACCGCGTACCACGCGGGGCAAACGAGCAGAAGAGAGGGAGAAATGACAGTGCCGCTGCGGTCTATGTGGTATTCCTGCGGACTGAAATCCCCTACGTCTCATGGCGATACCAACCGATAAATTTCATTAAATATGTATGGAGCACAAGCCTCCCCACAATGCGAGTAATTAACAAGATAAAGAAAAAAATCGGCGCCACCCTCTATGAGGGAAGATTTATCGTGCTTCAATCAGGGAAAGAAAAAATCGGACAGTGGATAACAGAACGAAGGAATGTGATCAGAGATTACCGGATGGCGTTCGGTAAAACGCCGGAAAAAAATCCTGTACTCGTCGCAATACTCACAGACTCAAACGATACGAAGAGCTCAGCAATAGCCGATTACGATACCATAGTGATAAAAGAGAAGTAGCCTCATTCCCATTTCGATTGCAAGGGGATAACGCCGCTTCCGCTGATTTTAATGCGGTGAAGAATCCGCAATGCCGAGGAGCCGCTCATCTCCTCAACCGACTTTCCCTTTATGAGAATAATCCGTTTGCTCGCATCAAACCAGACGGAGAGCTCATGCCCGGCTCCGGCATGAAACGTCATGCAGCCCATGATTGCACCTTCCGGTAACCAGTTCTGCTCATCATTCGATGAAAGCGCCTCTTTCACAACTGTCCCATAAAACCGACCAATCGGCACAATTCTGACTCGCTTGCCCTGCAGAGCAAGCGAAACTCTTGTATAGGGCTCATCCGCAATGCTTATCGAACGGAACACCCAGTAAATCCTGATGGTATTCCCGGCTTCTGAGCTCCAAATCTCTTCCCGGAATCCGAAACCGACTATTAGCGCTACGACGGTAATTCCGCTCAGAAAGGAGCCGATTCTCTTCCGCTTCATTATCATCATATCCTCTTATCTGTTTTTTGGGGTACCGGTGATGAAATGCAGGTTATCGTTGCATGCAAAATCGGATTGTACCTCGCAGGGCGACCTGGCTACAATCTCTCTCTTGTCTCTCCTGCAAGATCAATCGGTCTGCCGATATCAGCAGTGGAGTATATGGTTCGTATTCTTTTGACAAACTCGACGTCAAAGGTGTGCCCGGATTTACAGACAATAAAATACCCAAGTATGGGCCTTCCCAGGAGAGCGATGTCTCCAATAAAATCGAGTATCTTGTGCCTGACACATTCGTCATGAAAGCGCGGCTCATTCAGATAGCAGTTGTCGGAGATGACCAGCGCATTGGACAGGCTCCCCCCCATCGCAAGTGAATTTCTCCATAAGAACTCCACGTCCCGCTCGAAACCGTAGGTTCTCGCCGGCGCTATCTCCTTGATAAAGACATCCCGTGTTAACGAGTAATGCGCATATTGGTTCTGCACAACAGGATGCTCGTAGTTTATCGTGTATGATATTTTCGGAATGTCGGATGGCAAAACGATAATGAACTTATCTTCCTCGATCATCCATATCGGGTTGAGTATCCGAAGCGGCCTGTTAACCTCCTCAAAGGTATACAACCGCTTCTCCTCAAAGAGCTTAACAATGGGGCTTGACGAGCCATCGTAAATGGGTATTTCCCCGCCCTCCACCTCAACGATAAGATCAGTTATTCCCAGTATAAAGAGAACGGCGAGGAGATGCTCAACGGTTCGTATTTTCCAATCGCCATTGGACAGGGTAATCGCAAATCGCGTATCGGATACTGAATCTGGATTTGCGTGTATCGGGGAATTCATACCGCAGCGCTGATTAATGAAAACAATACCCGTTCCACAGTTCGCCGGGAGAAATCGCACTTTCGAGCGCTCACCTGAGTGAATACCTATTCCTTCAGTGACAATCGGTTCTTCAATTGTCTTTCTGTTTATAAAATAGTGTTTAGTCATATCGTTACATTATACCTCTTTCTCCGCCAATAGGGGAAAAAATTCCGCCATCATATGTATTATTAATTCACGTCTGACAAATATGTCTCCTTTATCAACATAACTCCACCAGAACGATAGAGGCATACCATCTCATGAATCACTGAACAGTATTAAAACTATTCAGCAATTTTTGAAAAATCAAGAAGGTTTTTAAAAGGCGTCAAAATATTTTCCAAAAGTGAAAGACGGTTATCTCTCAATCCTCTATTGTCCGTCATAACCATTACCTCATCAAAAAAACTATCTATAAGCGGTTTTCCTTCAATGAGGAGCTGAAACAGATCCTGATACCGTTTGGCTTGAATACATTCATCTATTGTATGCATCCGCTCATCAAAAAAGCGGTAGAGTGCACCTTCCGAATCCTCTGTAAGCATCTCTGCTGAAAACCGCAAAGGATAATCAGGGAATTCCTTCCGGAAGGCTGCGAGTATATTATTCATTCTCTTGAAACTCAACAGCATTTCGGAAAAATTATCATTCATTCTGAATTGATGTACGCTCTGCGCTCTTCGATAGAGCTCAAAAAAGTCATAAAACCCAACGGATAAACAGGCATCAATCTCATCATGCTTCAGGCCCTTCTCAAGAAAAATTGTCCGTGTTCTTGCCGCAATGAAATCCAGTATCAAATCAACGTAACGCTCGCCCTGTGCATAGTGATCGGCTATCTGTAGAAGAACGCTCTTTATATCAAGATTTATCTCATTCTGTATGAGCATCTCAACAACAGCACTGCTCTGCCTTCGCAGGGCATAGGGATCCTGAGAGCCCTTTGGAATATTGCCAACAGAGAACGATCCAAAAACATTATCGACTTTTTCAGCGATTGAAACAGCAATGCTGACCATATCTTTCGGAAGCGGATCGCCCTGAAATCGAGGCTTGTACTGATCGTCCAGCGCATTCGCCACCTCTTCCTGCTCACCGTCCAGGAGCGAATATATTTTGCCCATTGTACCCTGGAGTGAAGGGAACTCAATAACCATGGCGGTTGTGAGATCTGCT